>FWPU01003031.1_pt1 | contig 44010 bp, 39 predicted proteins | sample 2228361 | NCBI WGS metagenome assembly FWPU01 (sample SAMEA103939777, study PRJEB20133) | metagenome | reverse complement strand
GCCCTCGAACTCCTGCGCGAGAGCCGCCTCACCGGCCCCAGCTCGCTCCTCGTCTCCATCGCCATCGGAGCCTCCCTCGCCGAGCTCCGTCTCGCGCTCTACTACTTCCCCCTCGATGGCCTCCTCGCCGGCGCGCTCCTCATCATCGCCTTCTACCTCGCCACCGGCATCGTCCACCACCTGCTCGACCACGACCTTGAATGGTCCACCGCCGCCGAGTACGCCGTCGTCACCATCGTCGCCTCGGGAGCGGTCATCGTCGCCCGCCTCTTCGCCTGACCTCGCAAGGGCCGCCCTAGGCAGCCGACGGCCGGATCTCACGGCTCGCAGCAATCGGCCACCCGGCTATCAGCTGCATCCGCTGGATGCCGTGTGCACGCACCACGTGGCGCTCGAGCCACTCACGCTCGGCACCGCCGCTCGCCACGAATCGCGCACCACACACTGGACACGCAGTCATCGTGATGTCCTCCTTTCCTTCAAAGTATCGTCCGTCCCCTGTGAACGAACCGATCAGGGCAATCCCGGTCTTTCGGCCGCGTCGCGCCGCATGCTGCCTTGCCCGGATCTGAGCAATCCGCTCAACTGGCGCCGTGGCACTCCTCACCATCTGCTCCTGGAACGTCAACGGCCTGCGCGCCAGCCTCAAAGGCGGCTACCTCCAGGCCTGGCTCCAGGCCACCGCACCGGACATCGCCGGCTTCCAGGAAGTGAAGGCCACCCCCGACCAGGTCCCCGATGAGCCGTGGTCAGCCCTCGGGTACCGCTCCTGGTGGCACCCGGCAGCCCGTCCCGGCTACAGCGGCGCGCTCCTTATCTCGAAACCCGAACCGCTCAGTGTCCATCTCGGGCTCGGCATCGAACGGTTCGATGCCGAAGGGCGGGTTATCCAAGCCGACTACCCGGGATTCACCCTCCTCACATCCTACTACCCCAATGCCGGCAAGGGCGAGGAGCGCCTCGCCTACAAGCTCGAGTTCTACGAAGCCTTCCTCGCCCACATCAACCGGCTCCGCGCCGAAGGCCGCTCCCTCATCTTCATGGGCGACTTCAACATCGCCCACACGGAGCTCGACGTAGCACGCCCCAAGGAAGCCGCAAAGGGCACAGGCTTCCTCCCCGAAGAACGCGCCTGGATCAGCCGCATCATCGAAAACGGCTACGTCGACACCTTCCGCGCGCTCCACCCCTACCAGGCCGACGCCTATACCTACTGGGATCCCTGGCGCGAGCGGCGCGCCCGCAATATCGGCTGGCGAATCGACTACGTCTTCGTCAGCGAGGACCTCTTTCCCCGTGTCCGCGAGGCCTTCATCCAGCCCGAGGTCATGGGCTCCGATCACTGCCCCGTTGGCATCCGCATCGACCTCGAATCCTGACCTGCCTTCCTCTTACCTTGTCGTAAAGGTACAGTTGCGCCCATGCCCCGCATCCGCACGCCCGGCGCCGATACCACCTTCCGGGCCCTGCGCCACCCCAACTACCGCCTCCTCTGGCTCGGCCAGACCGGCCACTCCGCCACCCTCTGGATGGACCAGGTGGCGCGCGCCGTCCTCATCCTCCAGCTCACCGATTCCGCGGTCGTGCTCTCGCTCGTCATCGCCACCCGGCTGGCACCCATCCTCATCTTTGGCCTCATCGCCGGCGCCGTCGCCGACCGCTACGACAAGAAGCGGATCCTCACCTCCACCCAGGTCGTCTCCACTGGCTGTCACCTCTTCATCGGCATCGTCACCGTCGCCGGCCTGGTAGAGGTCTGGCACGTCTTCCTGACGGCTGCCGTCGCCGGCACCGCCATGGCCTTCAACCAACCCGTCCGCCAGTCCCTCATCCCCCGGACCGTTCCGCCGGAAGACCTCCTCAATGCCGTCGCCCTTAACTCGACCGCGCTGAGCTTCATGCGCATCGGCGGTGGCGCCCTCGCCGGGGCCCTGCTCATCGTCCTCGATGTCGGCGGTGTCTACCTCGTCACGGCCGCCATCTACGTCCTCGTCATCATCACCACCCTGCTCATGCGCTTCGACACTGATGGCACTGCCCGCCGCCGTTCCCAGGGCGGCATTGCTGCCGACCTCGCCGAAGGCTTCCGCTACATCGCCGGCCAGCCGGTGCTCTTCGTCGTCACGGGGCTCTCGCTCATCCTGTTCGTCTTCGGCTTCCCCTATCAGCAGGTCTTCGTCCCTCTGCTCGCCACGCGGGTGCTCGACCTCGGCGATTCCGGCGTCGGATTTCTCGCTGGCGCAACTGGTGTGGGCGCGTTTGCTGGCTCCCTCTTCGTCGCCTGGAAATCAACCATCGCCCGCCCGGGCCTCCAGCTCATGATCAACATGCTCATCTTCGGCGCCGCACTCGTCGCCATCTCCCTCCAGGAGACGGTCGTACTGACGGCCCTCCTCCTCGCGGTCGCCGGCAGCATGACCGTCACTTACATGGCCTTCACCAATGGCATCCTCCTCTCCAACAGCGACCCCGAAATGCACGGCCGCGTCATGTCGCTCCTCAGCCTCGACCGCGGCCTTATCCCGCTCGGCGCCATCCTCGCTGGCTTCCTCGTCCAGGCTCTCGGAGTCCGTCCCGGCCTCTTCGCCCTGGGAGCCGCCATCATCGCGATGAGCGCCGTCGTCCTCCTCCTCTTCGGCCCCCGCCTCGCCGCCATCAGCTCCAGCGGCGCCACGCGCGGCCACCACCCCGCTCCTCAGCCTTCAGCCGCGGCCGAGCCACCCCACCCCACCGACGCCGCGCCGTTGCAGCCGGGCCAGCAGCGCCGCAGCCTTTGACGCCGCGCCCGCCGCTTCGTATGGTGAAGCGTGGAGTCGGCGCCCGGGGCGCGGGCAGCCGGCCTCACCCGCGGTCGGGGTGTAGCGCAGCCTGGTAGCGCACTTGAATGGGGTTCAAGAGGTCCCGCGTTCGAATCGCGGCACCCCGACCATCCCCTCCTGTCGCCTCCCTACTCGACGACGATCCGTCCCGTAGTTGGCCCGCACTGGTACGTATAGCTCAGCCCGGCCTCCAGCAGGTCCCGCGAGTACTCGCCCGTCGTCTGCTCCGGCGACTTCTGCCCGGCGAGCAGAATCGCCACCGGCGACGACGTGTTCTCCCACTTCCACGTTACTCGCGTTCCCGCCTTCACCGTCACGTTCGCCGGCTCGCACCCCTGGTCTGTCACCTTGATCTCCTGCACAGGCCGCTCCTTCGGCGCCTCCGGCGTCCCCACGTTTGGGTTCACATTCTCGAGCGTCACGTTGTTTCCCCCGTTCCCGCCGCCGCCGCACGCCGCAGCCGTCAGCGCCGTCGCCACCGCCACCGCGCCAAGCCCCCGCAGTACCCACCGCGAACCCTCTGCCATGTGTGCCTCCTCCAGGACCTATTGATGGCGGCGAATCCTACCATCAGCCGCGTCCATGGATCGGCAACTCGTTCACGAGCGGCTGATTACCTGTGCGAGCAGGCGCGCTACCCGGTCGCCCGCGGTCGGGCGGCGGCCTCGCCTACCCTACCCGGTGCCGCTGCACGAAGCGGCCGATCCGCTCCAGTGCCCGCTCGATCTGCTCATAGCTACTCGCGTAACACGCCCGCACATGTCCCTCACCACAGGCGCCAAACGCGCTCCCCGGCACCACCGCCACCCGCTCCTCTTCCAGCAGCCGCTCGCTGAACTCCAGGCTCGTCATCCCCGTGACCCGGATGTCCGGGAACGCGTAGAACGCTCCCCGCGGCTCGAACGTCGGCAGTCCCACCGCCCGGAACCCATCGACGATCAGCCGTCGCCGCCGGTCATACTCCGCCACCATCTCCGCCACAAACGCCTCGCCCTCCTCCAGCGCCGCAATGGCGGCATACTGGGAGGCCGTCGGCGCCGACATCATCACGTACTGGTGTACCTTCATCAGGGCTTCCGCGATCGGCGCCGGCGCAGCCACCCACCCCAGTCGCCAGCCCGTCATCGCGTACGCCTTGCTGAACCCGCCCAGCAGCACCGTCCGCTCCCGCATCCCCGGGATCGTCGCGAAGCAGGTGTGCTCCCCTTCGTACGTCATGCGGTCGTACAGCTCGTCGCTAATGACGGCCAGGTCGTTCGCCTCCACCACCCGCGCCACAGCCTCCAGGTCGGCGCGGCTCATGGTTGCCCCTGTCGGGTTGGCCGGGTAACCAAGTAGCAGCACCCGCGAGCGCGCCGTGACGGCCGCCCCAAGCGGCCCCGGTAACAGGCGAAAGTCATCCTCCGCGCGCGTCGGGACGGGCACAAACGTGCCGCCAGCCATCACCGTGACCGGCATATACGCAACGTAACTCGGGTCGGCGCACAGCACCTCATCGCCCGGGTCAATCAGCGCCCGCATGGCGATGTCCAGGCCCTCGCTCGACCCCGACGTGATCACGATCTCGGTCCGCGGGTCGTACTGCACCCCATACAGCCGCGCCAGGTGGGCCGCGAGCCGCTCCCGCAATTCGAGCAGCCCGTAGTTCGATGTGTAGTGCGTGTCCCCCCGCTCGATGCTCGCCACCGCTGCTCGCCGGAACGGCTCCGGGGTTACATAATCCGGCTCGCCGACCCCCAGCGAGATCACATCCTCGATTGTGCTCAACAGGTCGAAAAACCGGCGAATGCCGCTCGGCGGGACAGCCTGCATCCGTTTCGAAACGTACCGGGCGGGGCTGCTGCGGGTGGTCGTGTCAGCTGTCACGGATCGCTGCTCCTTCTGCTCCCCCGCCGGCCTTCGATACCCGGAAAGGCCGCCCGGGGGGCGGCCTTCCTCTGGTGTCCTCGACGCGTAGGCTCGACCGCCACCCTCACCGGCGCGCGCGCGCAGCCGCAGCGGCGGCGGCAGCGAGGAGCGCGGCAAGGGTGGTGATGTGAACCATGCCCCCTAACTCTCCCGGCTGCTGCCCATAACGTCAATACCGGGCATTCCCGAATATCGCCCCGCTCGCACCCGCCTCCGCGCACCGCCTACACTGGCCCTGCCGTGACCGTCATCAGCTACGATGCCATCCCCTACGAAGGCACCGCCGTCGAAGCCTCCCACCCCCGCCGCATCGCCGCCATCGCGCGCCTCTTCGGGCTCGATGCGCCACCCGTTGCCACCGCCCGCATCCTCGAAATCGGCTCCGCCATCGGCGAGAACCTGAACGCCATCGCCGCTGGCCTTCCCGGCGCCTCCTGCCTCGGGATTGACAACGCCCCGCGCCAGGTCGAATTCGCCCGTGCCGTCGCCAGGCGCCTCGGGCTCACCAACGTCCGCTTCGATGTCCGAGACATCCTCGACCTCGGCCCCGACCTCGGCACCTTCGACTACATCATCGCCCACGGCGTCTACTCCTGGGTCGATGCCCCGGTGCGCGACCGCCTCCTTGCCGCCTGCAGCCAGCTCCTCGCCCCCACCGGCGTCGCCTTTGTCAGCTACAACTGCTACCCCGGCTGGTACCTCCGCGAGCCCCTGCGAGAGCTCATGCTGTTCGCCACGCGCGGCCTCACAGCCCCTCCCCAGCAGCTCGTCACCCACGCCCGCGCCATCGCCGAAATCGTCGTCCGTACCTCCCTCGACCTCGAAGCTCGCCTCCCAGGCGGTCCCCTCTACGCGCGCGTCCTCGCCCGCGAGCTCGAATTCATCGCCGAGCGTCCCGACGACTACGTGGCGCACGAGCACCTCGAGGCCACGAACACCCCGGTCTTCTTCACCCAGTTTGTCGAGCACGCCGCGGCACACGCTCTCCAGTACGTGGGCGATGCATGGCCCCTGCGCATGGCCCTCCAGGAGCTGGCCGCCGACGTGGCAAGCGAGTTCGCCGCCCTCGCCCCCGGCCAGCTCGAGCGCGAACAGCTCCTCGATTTCGTCCACGGTCGCACCTTCCGTGAGTCCCTCCTCTGCCGGGCCGGCCTCCCGCTCAATCGCCAGCCATCGGCCGCTGCCCTCCGCGGCCTCGCCCTGCGCCTCCTCGGCGAATTCATCGGCCCCGGCGAGGAACGCTTCGATCCCGCCCTCCCTAAGCTGCGCCACCCGGGCGGCATCCTTGCACTCCGCGACCCCGACCTCCTCGAGGCTGTCCGCGCGCTCGATGCCCGCCGACCGTCCGCAGTCCCGGCCGAGACCGTCGCCCGCGACGTCGACCCCCGCCGCTTCTGGGAGCGCACCGCCCCGAAGCTCCTCCGGCTCTTCTTCCAGGGCGGCCTCCAGCTCGAAGTCGACCCCGCCCAGCCGGCTTCAGCCCCCGGCCCCTTCCCACGTGCATTCGCGCCGGCGCGCGACCAGGCGTCACGCGATGGCATGCCGGTCTCGCTCACCCACGCCGTCCACGATCTGCCACCACTCCCCCTCGCCCTCCTCCCGTACCTCGATGGCACCCGCGACCACGACGCCCTCGCGCGCCTCATCGTCGATGAGCTCGCACCCGACTCCGACGATGACGCCATCCGCGCAGCGGGCGTATCCTACGCCACCGCCCGGGTCGCCCTGGCGGCCGCCCTCGCATGGCTCGCCCGCCACGGCTACCTCGAAGCCTGACCATCCCGCTCCCGGGGATACCGCTCGCATGACCGACCCGACCGACCTCACCATCGCCGAAGCCGCACGCCTCATCGAACGGCGCCAGCTCTCCCCCGTCGAACTCACCCGTGCCTGCCTCGATCGCATCGAGCGCCTGAATCCCGCCCTCAATGCGTTCGTCACCGTCACCGCCGACTACGCCCTGGAGGACGCCCGGCGCGCCCAGGCCGACCTGCAGGCGGGCATCTATCGCGGGCCACTCCACGGCATCCCGGTCGCCCTCAAGGACCTCATCGATACCGCCGGCGTCGAGACCGCCGCTGGCTCCGCCGTCCTGCGCGGTCGCGTTCCCGCTGCCGATGCGACCGTCGTTCGTCGCCTCCGCGAAGCTGGAGCCGTTCTCGTCGGCAAGACCAACACCCACGAATTCGCCTGGGGCACCACCACCAACAACCCCCACACCGGTCCCACCCGCAACCCCTGGGACCTCGACCGCATCCCGGGCGGTTCCAGCGGCGGCTCAGGTGCCGCAGTCGCCGCCCGGCTCGTTCCCGCTGCCCTCGGCACCGATACCGGCGGCAGCATCCGCATCCCGGCGGCACTTTGCGGCTGCGTCGGACTCAAGCCGACCTACGGGCGCGTCAGCCGCGCCGGCATCATCCCCATGTCCTGGCAGTTCGACCATGTCGGCCCCCTCGCCCGCACGGTCGAAGATGCCGCCATCCTCCTCGAAGCCATCGCCGGGCCCGACCCCGCCGACTTCGCCACCGTCCCCGTACCCGTTCCCAGCTTCCGTGCCGCCATCGTGCCCGATGTTCGCGGCCTTCACATCGGCATCCCCCGCGACCAGTTCTTCGGGCTCGTCGACCCGGAGGTCCTGGTCGCCGTCGAAGAAGCCATCGAGGTCTTCCGCGCTTTGGGTGCCGAGGTCGACGATGTGGATTCTGGCTTCACGCGCGAGCAGGTCATCGCCGCCTGGCGGCTGGTCAACGTCGAAGGCCGGCTCTACCACGCCCCTTACCTCGAAACCTCGCCCGAGCTGTACAGCGAAGAGCTGCGCTCCGTGCTCCTTCAGCCGCTCCCCGAACCGCTCGACCTCGCAGCAGCCTACCGCGCCAGCTACGACATTAAAGAGGGCCTCCGTGGCACCCTCGAACGCGTCGATCTCCTCCTCGCGCCCACCACCATGCGCCCGGCCTCCCGCATCGGCGAGGATCCGGTGGAGGTCGAGGGCATTGAGCTCAGCACCGGTGCGGCGTTCGCCTCCCTCACCATGCCGTTCAACATCGCCGGGCTACCGGCCGTCAGCCTGCCCTGTGGCGTATCAGCCGAGGGGCTCCCCATCGGCCTTCAGCTCGCCGCTCGCCCCTTCGATGAGGTCACCCTTCTCCGCGCCGCCCACGCCTTCGAATGCGCCACGCCGTGGGCGTCGCGGGTGCCCCCGCTCTAACCCTGCGTCAGCCGCGCTCCTCGCGCGGCGGCCGCCACCCGGTCGGCGCCGGCCAGGATGACGCGCGGCCCGCTCGTCAGCCCCGCCGCCCAGGCCTGCGCCGGTGCCGAAACGTCGCCCGTCGTCACCAGCAGCGCCATCGTCGCACCGGCCGCCGTCGCAGCGCCGTACAGGTCCCTCACCTGTGCTACGCCCACGGTTCCCGCTGCCGTGTACCGCTTGCACTGCACGACCATCACGTCCTGCTTCCGCCGCGCAAAGAGGTCAATCCCGCCATCGCCCGGGCCACCCCGGTGCTCGATGGCCCACCCCTCGCGCCGCAGCCACTGCCCCACCAGCACCTCGAAGTCGCCCGGGGGCAGGCGCCGCAGCCCCTCCAGCGTCCGCAGCATCGAACGCCTGCGCCCCGCCCGTGCCGCGCCAAATCCCCCGATGAGCATCGCGCCCGCCAGTGCCGCAACGCCCGCCCATCGCGCGCCGGCTGGGTCGAACACGGCCACGATGACGCCCGCCGCGACGAGCCCCAAGACTAGCCAGCGCACCCACTGAATCTCCGGCCCGCCCAGCGTGCCATCGCCCCCGACACCTCCTCGAAGGACGGTGTCCCTGCCTAGCCCGCTACCAGGTTTCGGAAGCCACTCGCCTGCTCGTAGGCGTGTGCAACCTGCAGGATTCGCCCCTCGTCGAAGAAATTGCCAATGATCTGCATGCCTACCGGCAGCCCGTCGCTGAACCCGCACGGCACGCTAATGGCCGGCAGCCCCGCCACTGAAGCCGGGAGCGTGTAGATGTCGTTCAGGTACATCGCGTAGGGATCATCCACCTTCGCACCGAGCGGGAACGCCACCGTCGGCGATGTGGGCGTCACCAGCACATCGTACGCCCGGAACGCCTCCGCAAACTCCCGGTTGATGAGCGTGCGCACCTTTTGCGCCTTCAGGTAATACGCATCGTAGTAACCGGCGCTTAGCGCATACGTCCCCAGCATAATCCGCCGCTTCACCTCGTCGCCAAAGCCGCGCGCCCGCGTCTCCTCGATGTTCTCCCACAGCGTCGGTGCCGACCGATCGCTGAAGCCGTACTTCACGCCATCGTACCGTGCCAGGTTTGCCGAAGCTTCGCTCGGCGCAATCAGGTAGTACACGGCCAGCGCGTACTCCGTGCTTGGCAGCGATACGTCCCGGTCGACCACCGCCCCCAGCCCCTCGAGCACGCCCAGCGCCTCCTCGATCCGGGCGGCCACACCCGGCTCCATGCCCCCGACGAAGTACTCCCGCGGCACGCCAACGCGTATCCCGCGGATATCTCTGCCCAGGTAGTGGCGCAGGTCTGGCATCGGCTCCGGGTTCGTGGTGCTGTCCCGCGGGTCGTGCCCGCCGATGCAGTCCAGCATCGTCGCGACGTCCTCTACATCACGCCCGATCGGCCCCACCTGGTCGAGTGAACTCCCGAACGCGATGATCCCGTACCGGCTCACCCGTCCGTACGTCGGGTCGAGCCCAACCTGCCCGCAGAGGGCCGCCGGTTGCCTGATCGAGCCGCCCGTATCGCTCCCCAGCGCCACTAGGCACTCACCCGCAGCCACAGCCGCCGCCGACCCCCCCGAGCTTCCGCCCGGCACCAGCTCCGGGTTCCACGGGTTCCGCGTCGGCCCGTACGCCGAATGCTCCGTCGAGGACCCCATCGCGAACTCGTCCATGTTGCACTTGCCGATCATCACGGCCCCGGCCCGGCGTAACTGTTCGTAGACGTGGCTGTCATAAGGAGGGATGAAGTTCTCCAGCATCCGGGAGCCTGCCGTGGTCCGCACGCCCTTCGTCACAATCAGGTCCTTCACGCCCACCGGGATGCCCGTGAGCGGCGTCGCCGTTCCCGCCGCCAGCTTCGCGTCCGCCTCGCGCGCCTGTTCCAGCGCCAAATCCGCGGTCAGCGTGATGTACGCATTGATCCGCGGCTCAACCGCCGCCACCCGCTCCAGCACAGACTCCGTCAGCTCGACACTCGTAAACTCACGCCGGCGCAGCCCTTCGTGCGCCTCGTGGGCCGTCAGCCGCCACAGCTCGCTCATTCCAGCACCGCCCGCACGCGCAGGTAGCCCTCCTCGGCCATCGGCGCATTCGCCAGCACCTCGTCCCGCGGGAGCGACGGCTCCACCTCGTCGGCGCGCATCACATTGGCGAGCGGTAGCGGATGTGCGGTCGGTTCGAGCCCGTCCGTATCCACCGCCGCCAGCGCCTGGAAGTGGTCGAGGATCCCGGAAAGCTGCACGCGGAACCGCTCCACTTCATCGTCGTCGAGAGCAATCCGGGCCAGCCGCGCAATGTGCAGGACGTCGTCACGGGAAAGCGCCATGCCGTCAAGGATAGGGGAAGGGCGCCTTACCTGCCGCCCTGCAGCTCGTGGCCGCCCTCTGGTACCCTCACCCTCGATGCCGCGCACCCGCCCCGTCCCCGCGGGGGTTGCCACAGCATGAGCACGCTCATCGTCCGCCGCCGCCTGCGCGAACGACGGCGCAATGGCAGCAGCCGCGCCCGTCCGCTGCTCATCGCCCTACTGGGGCTCGTCGCCTTCGGCGCCATCTGCGCAGCAGCAGGCCTCGGCGCCCTGTTCACCATCTACAACTCGTACGCCCGCGACTACGTCCCCATCGAAGAGAAGCTGCTCGAAGTCTCCAGCGTCCCCACCGAAATCTACGACCGCGGCGGCCCCGAAAATGGCGTCCTCCTCGCCACCCTCTCCAACCCCAACGCCCAGCTCCTCAATCCCGTCCGCCTCGAAGACATTTCGCCCTGGATGATCGAAGCTACCATCTCCACCGAGGACAACGCCTTCTGGACCCACCCCGGCGTCAACCTCCGCGGTCTCATCCGCGCCGCCTACGAGAACTACATCCTTAACGACTTCGGCGCTGGCACTGGTGGCTCCTCCATCACCCAGCAGCTCATCAAGAACGTCTACATCTGCCCCTCCATCGCCGAGGACGGCGACAACCGCAACGCCTGTGTCACCGCCGAACGCACCCTCGACCGAAAGCTCCGCGAAATCGCCTACGCCATCGAGCTCGAGCAGGACTACACCAAGGAGCAGATCCTCACCTGGTACCTCAACCAGATTAGCTACGCCGACCGCTACATCGGCGTCGAAGCCGCCGCCCAGGGCTACTTCCGCAAACCCGCCCGCGACCTCACCCTCGCCGAAGCCGCCCTGCTCGCCGGCATCCCGCAGGCCCCCACCACCTACCACCCCCGCCTCAACTGCGTGCGCGACGCCGCCGGAAGCTGCATCGTCGATGAGCTCGGCCGGGCAACGGTCGGCGGTGACGCCAAGGCCCGCCAGGAGGACGTCCTCGACCTCATGGTCCGCCATGGACGCATCACCGCCGCACAGGCCGCGGCCGCCAAGGCCGAAGAGGTCCGCGTCTATCTCGGCTCCAACCCCCAGCGCGCCGAGGCGTTCGTCGATAACCAGGTCGAGCCCCGTCTCGTCCGCATGTGCGAAGCTGGCATGCTCCCCCAGCTCCCCGGGGCGCCCGATTGCAAGGCCAGCGTCCACATGGCCGGCTACAAAGTCACCTCGACCCTCGATTGGGAGCTCACCGCTCAGGCGATGGAGATGGCACGCGGCTTCGTCGCCTCCGGCCTCGAAGCCGGCTGCGAATGCCACAACGCCGCCATCGTCACAATCGAACCCACCACCGGCCAGGTCATCGTCTACGCCCCCAACCGCGACCCCTCCTACCGCTCCGACCGCCGCGTTGCCGGAGAAATCGATCAGCTCACCGAGATCAACCAGCCCGGCTCCTCGTTCAAGCCAGCGGTCTACCTCACCTGGTTCGATGTCCTCAACAAGGCGCCGATGAGCACCTTCTGGGACACCAGCCCCCTCACCGTCGAAGGAACCGCCATCGAGAACCCCCGCCGCGACGCCGAAAAGACCGAAGGGCTCATCTCTGCCCGCGCGGCCCTCGGCGGCTCACAGAACGTCCCGGCCTTCCGCGCCGCGCAGGAAGCCGGCATCGACAACGTCATCAAGATGGCCAAAGCGCTTGGCATCACCACCCTCGAGCAACGGTTCGACCCCACCTTCCGCTCCCACCCTGATGTCACCTACGGCGCCTCCATCGCCACCGGCGGTGCCAACATCCGCGCCATCGACCTCGCCTACATGAACGCCACCATCGCGAACATGGGGAAAATGGTCGGCGTCCCCACCCTCGCGCGCTACGTCGACGTGCGCGACCTCAAGAGCACCGCGCTCGACGCCGGTGCCGATTACGAGCTCGCCCTCCAGCAGAAGCTCCTCTTTGATAAGGGGTACCTCCGCATCCAGGGCACCCGCGAACTCGACCCGGTCGTCATCCTCGAAGTGCGCGATAAAGATGGCAACGTCATCTTCCGCCAGGGCGAACCCGAAACTCGCCAGGTCGTCGACCCCGGCTCCGTCTGGCTCCTCCACACCATCATGTCCGACTGCACCGCCCGCTTCATCATCTGGGTCTGCGGTGGCAGCAACAACGACCTCGGCCTCGACTTCTTCGCCAATGGCCAGCGCATCCCCTCCGGCGTCAAGACCGGCACCCAGCAGGGCCCCGCATCCGCGGCCGATACCCTCGAAACCTGGATGACCGGCTACTCCCGCCACGCCGCCACCGTCGTCTGGGTCGGTAACGCGACCAATGAACTCGTCAACGACCGCCAGTTCGCCGCGGCGAACACCACCGTCCGCCTCTGGAAGAACTGGATGGGAACCTACCACGAAGCCCTCACCGCCCGCGGCGTCCCCGACGTCGGCAAGGGCTTCTCCGACCTCCAGCCCCGCAACGTCGCCCAGCGCGACTTCCAAACACCCGCCACCGACCGCTACCTCGGCCCCGAGTTCAAGTACTGCGACCAGGTTGTGACGGCGTGGGTGCGCACCGACGTCACCTACGAATCCGAATGCGAAGAGAAGGAGATCGATAGCCGCAACGGCCTCCTCGCAACCGAGCAGACCCCGTCTGAGTTCCGCAAGATGGCGAAATTCGTCAAGCTCCCCTCCTTCAAGCCCGAACTCGCCGAGGAGCTCGCCGAAAAGCGAAACATCCCCATCGCTCCGAAGGAGAAGAGCACCGGTCTCGCCGCCATCGCCATCAACAACATCACGACCGGGCGCACCGTCTCCACCGACACCGAGGTCCTCGGCACCGTCAATCCGCCCAACCTCAAGAACTGGAAACTCGAGCTCGGCCGAACCTCGACCCCAACCGAGTGGACCACGCTCGGCGAGGGCACGGCCCGGGTCGAGAACGGCCTCCTCGGCGTCATCCGCATCGCCGATCTCGAGGATGGCGTCTACACCCTCCGCCTCTCCACCAACGACGGCCGAGGCCTCTCCCTCGTCGTGTACATCAACGTCCGCAAAACGGGCCCTCCCTTCCCGGGGGCAACACCCACGCCCTCCGGTGGGGGCCCCGGCACCCAGGCCACCCCAACGCCCACACCCACCCCCGGGCCTTGAGGAACCTTCCCGCGGCGCGTACGCTCCCCCAAACCATCGCTGGGGGAGTAGCCGTGGAGTATGCCCGCCCCGAGCTCCTGGCCGAGCCGGATTGGCTCATCGACCACCTGGACGATCCCGGCGTCCGCATCATCGATTGCGCTGTCCTCGAAGCCTATCGCCGGGCGCACATCCCCGGCGCCGTCCACCTGCCCGTCCACTACTACATCAAGGAACAGGGGCCCCCGGGCGCCGACCACGGCACCTTCGTCATGCCGCCCGCCGAATTCGAAGCTCTCATGGGTCGTCTCGGTGTCTCCAACGACACCCTCGTCGTCACCTACGATGACAACAACGCCCTCGTCGCCGCCCGCCTCTGGTGGGTGCTGCGCTATTACGGCCACACCAACGCCCGCGTGCTCAACGGCGGCTGGCATCGCTGGCTCACCGAAGGCCGCCCCATCACCTTTCACGCCACCCGCCCGGCCCCAGCCACCTTCGTTGCCCGCCCCAACCCCGACCTCATCGCCGATGCTGAATACCTCAAAGCCCGGATCGGCGACCCCTCCTGCCAGGTGCTTGATGCCCGCACCGGTGAGGAGTGGAACGGCACCAACGACCGCGGCAACCGTCGCGTCGGCCACGTCCCCGGCGCGCGCCACCTCGAATGGCTGCGCTTCATCGAAACGGCCGACACCCGCCGCTTCCTCCCGGCCGAGGAGATTGAGCGCCTCCTCGCCGACGCCGGCTTCACCCGCGACCGAGCGACCATCACCTACTGCCAGGGCGGCATTCGTGCCGCTCACGCCGCCTTCGCCATGGCCCTCGTCGGCTACGACAACGTCCGCGTGTACGACGGCTCCATGCGCGACTGGGCCAACCGCGACGATACACCGCTCGTGCTCGAATAGGCGCCCAGGACAAACAGCGAGGCCCGGCACATGCCGGGCCTCGCTGAGTTCTCCCGAAATGGTCCCTCAGTCAGCAGTGGGCGCGACAGGCTCTTTCGGCTGGGCCGGCTCCCGCTCCCAGCGAATCAGCGCCTCCACGGTGAATCCCAGGTCCGCCTTCTCGCAGAGCGAGGAGCAGTACGTCATCTTCATGCCGCTCGGCGATTTCCGCCAGTCATAGCGGAGGCCGCACCGCGCGCAAACGCGGATATTGTTTAGGTTCATCCCCGTCGGGCCGGGGCCTATCGGCGTGTCCATGGTGTGCCTCCTTGTGCTGGCTTCGCCGCCGGTGGGGGTCGGCTTCCATCCAGATCCAGCGTAGAGCCCGCCAGTACGTTTCGTAAAGCGACCGACCCCGCTACACCGGCCGCGGGGGAAAGTCGCCTTACGCCGCGAGCAGCGCCCGCCACTCCGGCCGCACGTACTCAAACTCTCGCAACAGCATCTCCAGTGTGAAGCCCAGGTCGGCCTTCTCGCAGAGGCTGCCGCAGTACGTCATCTTCAGGTACGCGCTTGGCGAACGCCGCCAGTCGTACGGGACCCCACAGTGCTGGCACACGCGCATGTGACTCTGCATCGACCTTGCCTCCGCGGCTGCGCCCGGGATGAGCGACGCTGCCCACTGTAATAGTCGGCCGGGCGCCACCCGCCATTCACTTCAGGGAACCCCCAAATTCCGCCTCCCCTCACCCTTTCATCCAGGCCGCTCCGGCCCGTTCCCCGCGCGTCCCCGGTCCGCAACGCGCCAGCGCTGTACGCCGGGCCCCGGCCGGCCGATCCCACACCATGATGGAGTCCCACGCCGAGCCAATCCCCTACCGGAATCCGCCACCGGTCGTCCACCGCCTGCCCGAGCGCACCGGCCGCATCCCCCGCCAGCGCGTCCGCCTCGCCGGCGAGCTGGTGCTCGCGCAGCGTGCTGTTCCTGCCCGTTTGCCGACGGTTCGGTATCGTTAGACCCATCCTCTTGCCCCGCGGAGGGCACATGCTCCCTGCCCCCCTCGAGTCAGCGGTGGCTGCCCGCCTCCAGGCCCTCAGCGCAGCCCGGGTCATCGAGCGGATGTGGGCCCGCGATTACACCGTATGGCAGCCGCACCCCGCCGAGTGCGCCGACCGCCTCGGGTGGCTCACCGTGCCCCAGGCCATGTTCTCCCGGATGCCGGCGCTCGCTGCCCTCCGCGATGAGCTCGTCGCCTCCGGTTTCGAAACGCTGCTCCTCCTCGGCATGGGCGGCTCGAGCCTTGCCCCGGAGGTCATGACCCGCGCCTTCGGAACGGTCCCCGGCGCCCTCCGCTTCGAGCTCCTCGATTCCACCGACCCCCGCCAGCTCGCCGCCATGCTCGACCGCGTCGACCTCGCCCGGTCCGCCATCGTCGTTTCGAGCAAGTCCGGCACCACCATCGAAACCCGCAGCCACTTCGCCTTCTTCCTCGAACGCCAGCCCAACCCGGCGCACTATCTCGTCATCACCGACCCTGGCACGCCCCTCGAGCGCGAGGCCGAGCAGCGCGGCATCGCCAGGCTCTTCCTCAACCCGCCCGATATCGGCGGGCGCTTCTCCGCCCTCTCCAACTTCGGCCTCCTCCCGGCTGCCCTCTGCGGTGTCGATGTTCCTGCCCTCCTCGGTCGTGTCGCTCCCATGGCCCAGGCGTGTCGCGCGCCCGACCCGGCGGCCAATTCCGGGGCCTATCTCGGCACCGTGCTCGCCGAGGCCGCCCTCGCCGGGCGCGATAAGCTCACCCTCTTCCTCCCGGAATCCGTCGAATCGCTCGGCCACTGGATCGAGCAGCTCATCGCCGAATCCACCGGCAAGCAGGGCCGCGGCATCGTTCCCGTCGAGGCCGAGCGTATCGGGCCCCCGGCTGTCTACGGGGAGGACCGCATCTTCGTCGCCTACGGCCACCTCGAAGGCCTCGACGAGCTCGAAGCCGCCGGGCACCCCGTCATCCGCCTTCCCGCGATCGGCCCACTGGATCTCGGTGCCGAATTCTTTCGCTGGGAGTTCGCAACCGCCGTCGCCGGGCACATCCTCGGCATCAACCCATTCGATCAGCCCAACGTCGAAGAGGCCAAGCACCTCACCCGCCGCGTCCTCGCCGGTGAACCCATCGACGACGCCACTCCCCCGGCTCGCGACGTCCTCGCCACCACCGGGCCCGGCGATTACGTCGCCATCCTCGCCTACCTCCCCCGCGACCGCGCCACCATCGCACGCCTCGAGCGCGCCCGCCACGCCCTCCGCGACCGCCTCCGCGTCGCCACCACCGTTGGCTTCGGGCCGCGCTACCTCCACTCCACAGGGCAGCTCCACAAAGGGGGCCCCTCGTCGGGCGTCTTCCTCCTCGTCGAAGAACCGCCGGGTATCGACTTCCCGGTCCCGGGCGAGCCCTACACCTTCGCCGCCCTCGAGCGTGCCCAGGCACGTGGCGATGTCGCGGCCCTCAAGGGCCACGGTCGCCGCGTGGCACGCCTCGCCCCCGCCGACCTCGATCGGCTCGCCGTCGGCCCATGAACGGCCAGCGCATCGCCGGCATCCTCCTGCATCCCACATCCCTTCCCGCCCCCGCCACCCTCGGCGAACCCGCACACCGGTTCCTCGATCTCCTCGCCGCAGCCGGCGTTCGCGCCTGGCAAATGCTCCCGGTCTGTCCCCCCGGCCCGTACGAATCACCGTATGCCGGCCGCTCCGCCTTCGCAGGTGATGACCGCCTCATCGACCTCCCGTGGCTCGCCCGCCGGGGATGGCTGGAACCTGCCGAGACCGAGCTCCCGCCGTGCGGCTCCTCGAACCGTGTGGACCTCCCGCGGCTCCGGGCGGCACGCCAGCCCGCGCTGCGAAAGGCATTCGAACGCTTCCGCGCCGCCGGCGGAATCGCCCAGCTCGATGCGTTCGAACGACGCGCCGGCTGGCTCGCCGACTACGCCCTCTTCGAAGCGCTCCGCGAACTCACCGGCCAGCCCTGGTGGCAATGGCCGGCCGAGTATCGGTCGTGGCCCCCCGCCCGCCCCACCCCGGGCACCGCACTCGCCGACGAAGTCGACTTCCACCGCTTCCTCCAGCTCGTATTCGACCTCCAGTGGGCCGAACTTCGCCACGAGGCCGCCCGGCGAGGCATCGTGCTCATCGGCGACATGCCCATCTTCGTCGACCGGGATAGCGCCGATCACTGGTCCAACCGCCAGCTCTTCCTCCTCGGCGCAAACGACGAGCCCTCAGTCGTCGCGGGTGTCCCACCCGATGCCTTCAGCGAAACCGGTCAGCGCTGGGGCAACCCGCTCTACGACTGGGAGGCCATGCGGGCAGATGGCTACCGCTGGTGGGTCGCCCGATTCCGCCGTGCCCTCCAGCTCTTCGACATCATCCGCGTCGACCACTTCCGCGGCTTCGTCGCCGCCTGGCACATCCCGGCCCACGAGCCCACCGCCATGCACGGCGAGTGGGTGCCCGGGCCCGGTGCCGCCCTCTTCCGCGCCCTCGAGGCTGAGCTCGGGCGCCTGCCCATCATTGTCGAGGACCTTGGCATCATCACCGATGACGTCCGCGCCCTCCGCGATGAGCTCGGCTATCCCGGCATGGTCGTCCTCCAGTTCGCATTCGGCGGCGATCCGGCCAACCCATACCTTCCCCGCCATCACCGCCCCAACCAGGTCGTCTACACCGGCACCCACGACAACGACACCACCCTCGGCTGGTGGGAATCCCTCCCCCAGTGGGAGCGGGAAAACGTCTGCCGCGAGCTCGGCACCGACGGCTCCACCATCGTCGATACCCTCGTCTGCTGCGCGCTCGAGAGCGTCGCCGAAACGGCCATCATCCCCATGCAGGATGTCCTCGCTCTCGGCCCCGGCCACCGCATGAACCACCCTGGCACCACCGAAGGCAACTGGAATTGGCGTTTCGCCTGGGAGCAGCTGACGCCGGGCCGGGTGGCGTGGCTCCGCCATCAGATCGAGCGCACCGGTCGCCATGCCTGATCTCGTCCTCTCCGTCCTCGACCAGTCCCCCATCGCCCGCGGCGCCTCGCCGGCACGGGCCATCGCCGAGACCCTCGAACTCGCGCGCCGCTGCGATAGCCTCGGCTACCACCGCTACTGGCTCGCCGAACACCACGCCGCCGGGTCGCTCGCCTCGGCCTCCCCCGAGGTGCTCATCACCCGCGTCGCCTCCCTCACCCATCGCATACGCGTCGGTTCCGGCGGCGTCATGCTCACCCACTACGCCCCCCTCAAGGTGGCCGAGCAGTTCCGCATGCTCGAAGCCCTCTTCCCCGGCCGCATCGACCTCGGTGTTGGCCGCGCGCCAGGCAGCGACACGCGCACCGCCCGCGCGCTCGCCGATGGCCGCGCCCTGCCCGACGTCGAGCACTACCCCGCCCAGCTCGCCGACCTCGAGGGCTTCCTCGCGGGCACCCTGCCACCGGGGCACCCGTTCCACGGCATCGTCGCCCAACCCGCCGGCGAGACCATCCCGGAGCTGTGGCTGCTCGGCTCCACCGACGTCAGCGCGCGGCTCGCCGCCGAACGCGGCTGGGCCTTCTGTTTCGCCCACTTCATCTCCGCCGAGATGCCGGCCGATAGCATCCGTCGCTACGAAGCGGCATTCCGCCCTTCGCCGTTCCTCGCCCGGCCACGCTCCGCCCTCGCCGTGGCAGCCCTCGCTGCCCCCACCCGGGAGGAAGCCGAGTACCTCAGCTGGAGCCGCTGGGCCAGCCGCATCATCAGCCGCACCCGCCCGGGTACTCCCGCCGGCATCCCGTCTCCCGAAGAAGCCATGGCTTTCGCCTTTACCCCGGCCGAACGCGACTACCTCGAGTACCTCCGCCAGTCCTCCATCTACGGCACCCCCGCCGAGGTCGGCGAGCAGCTCCGCGCGCTCGCCGACGAGTGGGGAACGCGCGAATTGGTCATCGTCACCATCACCCACCAGTTCGAGGCCCGGGTGCGCTCCTACGAGCTCCTCGCCAGCGAATTCTCGCTGCCATCTGCCTCCTCCACCTGACTGGTGCGGCCCCTGCACGCTCGCTTCGCCTGCCGTACGCTCCCCATATCAAATCAACCCGGAGTCCCCACCATGGAGTACCGTACCCTCGGCCGAACCGGCATCAAGGTCAGCCCCCTCTGCCTCGGCGCCATGATGTTCGGCGGCAAGACGTCCCCGGAGGACAGTGCTGCCATCATCGACCGCGCCCTCGATGCCGGCATCAACTTCATCGATACCGCCAACGTCTACAACCAGGGCCGCAGCGAGGAGGCAGTCGGCGAAGCCCTGCGTCGCAACGGCCGCCGCAACCACGTCATTCTCGCCACCAAAGTCCACGGCCGCATGGGCGACGACCCCAACGCCATGGGCAACACCCGCCGCCACATCATCGAACAGTGCGAGGCAAGCCTCCGCCGCCTCCAGACCGACTGGATCGACCTCTACCAAATTCACCGTCCGCAACCCGACGTCCCAATCGATGAAACCCTCCGCGCCCTCGATGACCTCGTCCGCTCGGGCAAGGTCCGCTACATCGGCAGCTCAACCTTTGCCGCCTGGCAGCTCATCGAAAGCCTCTGGGTCGCCAGGGAGTACCGCCTCGAACGGTTCGTCTGCGAGCAGCCACCCTACAACCTGCTCGACCGCCGCATCGAACGGGAGCTGCTCCCCGCAGCCCAGGCCTACGGCCTCGGCATCATCCCCTGGAGCCCGCTCGCAGGCGGCCTCCTCACCGGCAAGTACAGCCGCACCGCGCCCCCGCCGCCCGACAGCCGCTACGCCAACCTCGATGCCAACCCCCTCTACCGTCGCCGCATGAACGACGCCATCTGGGACGTCATCGAACCCCTCCAGGAGCTGGCCACCCAGAGGGGCACGACCCTCTCCCGCCTCGCGCTCGCCTGGTGCATCCACCAGCCCGGCGTGACCAGCCCCATCATCGGCCCGCGCACCATGGAGCAGCTCGAAGACAACCTCGCCGCCCTCGAAGTCACCCTCTCCGACGACGACCGCCGAGCGATCGACCGCATCATCCCGCCCGGCACCCACGTCTCCCCCTACTACGAAGCCGATTGGCGTGCCCCGGTTCACCGCTGGTGAAAGCCCCGCCCCGCTTGACCCGCCCCCGGTCGGCGACTAGCTTGCCCCGACCACACCCCAGCAGGAGGCACCCGTGCACGAAATGACCGGCGGCGAAGCCGTCTACCACGCTCTGCGAGCCCTCGGCGTCGAGCATGTCTTCGGCATCGTTAGCGTCCACAACATCCCCATCTACGATGCGATCCACCGCCTCGGCGGTATCACCCCCATCGCCGTCCGCCACGAACAGGGCGCCATGCACGCCGCCGACGGTTACGCCCGGGCGACCGGCCGCCTCGGCGTGGCCATCGCCAGCACCGGCCCCGGTACCACCAACGCCATGACAGGGCTCTACGAAGCGCAGTTCGCCTCCAGCCCCGTCCTCCTCATCACCGGCCAGGTCGAGTCGCTCTACTACGGCAAGGGCAGGGGCTTCCTCCACGAGGCCGAGGCGCAGCTCCCCATGCTTCGCACGGTCACCCGCCGCGCCGAATCCGTCCGCCGCGTCGAGGACATCGCCGAGACCATCGTGCGCGTTGCCGGCGACCTCCAGCTCGGCAGGCCAGCGCCCGGCGCCGTCGAAATCCCCATCGACCTCCAGTATGCCCGCGCCGAGGTCGATATCCCCGCCGTCGAAGGGCGGCCGCGGCTCCGCCCCGACCGCGATGCCCTCGCTCGGGCGGCCACCGCCATCCGCAACGCCCGGCGCATCCTCATCTGGGCCGGCGGCGGTGTCCTCGCTGCCGGCGCTGAGCAGGAGCTGCAACACCTTGCCGAGCTGCTCGGTGCACCGGTCATCACTTCCGCCAACGGCCGCGGAGCACTCCCCGAGGACCACCCGCTCTGTCTCGGTCCCCTCTCCGCCCACCCTACCCTCCAGGAAGTGTTCGATGCCGCCGACGTCGTCCTCGCGGTCGGCACCCGGTTCCAGGCAGGACCAACGCGCAACTGGACGCTCCGCCTCCCCTCCCAGCTCATCCACATCGATGCCGACCCCGGGGTCATCAATCGCAACTACCCGGCCGCCGTGCCGGTCACCGGCGATGCCCGCCTCGCCCTCGCAGCACTTCGCGCGGACCTCGATGGCCATCGCGCCGACCCGTCATTCGCTGCCCGCGCCGCCGAACTCCGCGACGCCGCCCGCGAGCAGATCCGCCGCGAAATCGGCCCCGATTACGCCGCCATCATGGATGCCATCCGCGAGCTCGCCCCCCGCGACGCCCTCGTCGTCCGCGATGCCACCGTCCCGGCCTACCTCTGGGGCAATCGCCTGCTGCCCATCCTCGCGCCACGAACCTCCCTCTATCCCACCTCGGCAGCCATCGGGCCCGCGCTTCCCCTCGCCATCGGTGCCGCTATCGGCACCGGCCGCCCCGCCGTCGTCATCCAGGGCGATGGTGGGTTCATGCTCAACATCGGCGAACTGGCCACGGCCGCCCAGTACGGTACCCCCGTCATCGTCTGCCTCTTCAACGACCGCGGCTACGGTGTCCTCCGGACCATCGAAGGTCGCACGTTCGAAGGCCGCCAGTTCGGCGTCGACCTTGCCACGCCGGACTTTACGCTCGTCGCCCGTGGGATGGGCATCCCTGCCGAGCCAGTCTCCAGCGCGTCCCAATTCCGCGAGGCCCTCTTCCGCGCCCTCGCGAGCGGGGGGCCCTACCTCCTCGATATCGACATGACGCGGCTCACCCCCATGGCTGGCCTCGGCAGCCCGCCGCCCCGCCGCACGCCCGACGTCGCCGAGTGACTCACCTCGGGGCAGGGCGACAGGAAAGGGGTGGCCTTCCCGGGGCCGAGAAGGCCACCCCGCCCCACAGTGATTCGACGGTCGGCCGCTCCGTTACGCCTTCGCCAGCACCTCGCGCATCCTCTTCCACCGCTCTGCCCGGATGCGGGCCGCACCCTCGAGATTCGAAGTGTCCACCTCGGCGATCATTGCGCCGTACGCCGCGAACGTCGGAATCTCGTCGTCGGTCAGCTCCCGCATCCACTGCTTCCGCTGCATCGCCTTCTCGATGTACGGCGCCAGCTCATCCATCTTCTGCTTCTGCCGGCGCTCCTCTTCCTCCTTGAACTCCGGCATCACCTCGGCGGCGAAGAGCTCCAGCGCCTCGCAGATGTGCTCGTGGCGATTCTTCCCGCCCTGCTGGATGAACACCGTCTGGTCGACCCCGGCATCGGCGAACTTTCGCAGGTGCTCCCGCAGGTCCTGCGGCGTCCCAATCCCGTCAGTCCCCCCGCCCAGGAAGTCGAGCTGCTCCGCCCCCATCGCCGCCTTCACCCGCTCGTAGTTCTCCCAGATATTTGTCCGGCCCGGCTTGTGGTGCCCGAAGACATAATGATGACCGAGCCCGAACTGGAAGAACTTGAACCCATCGAACCCGCGCCGGAACGCCTCCTCCCGGTCGTGGTGAATCGAAAAGCTCGTCACCATCGCGATGTTGGGGTTCACCGTGTGCCCAATCGGCACGCACTCCCGCTTGAACGTCTCGTAGTAGTCATCCACCCATTTCCTCGCCTCGGCCGGGTCCACGAACGCAAACGTCAGTGCCCCAATCCCCAGCTGCGCCGCCAGGTGAATCGTGTCCCGGTTCGAACAGGCCACCCACAGCGGCGGGTGCGGCTTCTGCACTGGCTTCGGCACCACGTTCCGCACCGGCATCGAGAAGTACTTCCCCTGGTATCCCGGGTACGGGTCCATCGCCATCATGTTGCAGACCTGCTCGGTCGTCTCGAGCCACATCGCTCGCCGTTCCGCGGGGTTGATGTTGAAGCCCTCGAGCTCCATCCGAGACGCCGATTCCCCCGTCCCAAACTCCACCCGCCCATTCGAGACCAGGTCCAGCGTCGCGATCTCCTCGGCAATCCTCGCCGGCGGGTTGTACGCCGGCGGCATCAACTTGATCCCGTGGCCCAGGCGAATGGTCTTGGTCCGCTGGCTCGCCGCCGCAAGGAACACCTCCGGGCACGACGAGTGCGAATACTCCTCCAGGAAGTGGTGCTCCACCTCCCATGCGAAGTCAATGCCCAGCCGGTCAGCGAGCTCCACCTGTTCCAGCGCGTCCTGGAAGAGCTTCAACTCCGCCCCGTTGTCCCAGGGCCGTGGCAACTGGTGCTCGTAAAAAATCCCGAACTTCATTCGAATCCTCCTGTGCGGCGGGAGTGTAGCAGAACCGTTAGCGCAATGCGAACATCCCCTCCATCCCGTCAGTTGCTCATCTCACGCTCGCCGGCCAGAATCCACCGCGGGGACACGGGCGGAATTCGATTACCGGAGGAGCCACGTGAAGCGATCCAACCGCACCCCCGAACTCGAGCGCGCCATCACCGCCCTCTTCCGCGCGAGCGCCCTCCTCGACCCCATCCGCCTCACCCTCTGGGACCGTGAAAATCTCACCGTCACCCAGCTCCGTCTCCTCGGCCACCTCGCCGAGCAGGAGGGACTCAGCAACGCCGAGCTCGCCGAGCGCCTTTACGTCACCCGTCCCTCGGTCTCGGCCCTCCTCGAGCGCCTCGAGCGCGGCGGCTTCATCCGCCGTGAGGTCGCGCCCAACGACCGCCGCAGCATCTGCATCTGGCTCGAACCGCGCGGCCGCGCCGTGGTCGAGTCCCTGCGCGAAGAGCTGCGCGACTACGCCGCCGGCCTCATGGAATCCATGACCCCCACCGAGCTCGTTGAGTTCGCCAGGGCCACCGAGCGCTTCGTCGAATCCGGCAGCCAGCGCCGCAAGCGCGACCTCCAGGTTGAAGACCCCGACTGCTGACGGTGCCCGCCGAGCCGACCTCCTTCCGCCTCGCCGACCTCCTCACCACCGCCTCCTCCCTGGCCAGCTACCGCGGCGAGCCACGCATCACCATCGATCACCTCCGCATGGCGCTCGCCATCTGCCTCGACGAAGCAACGATCGAATCGCTCGGGCCCGGACTTTCACCCCTCGTCCCGCGCCGCGGCGCACCCGAACCCGATGCCGACGTCCTCTCCTTCGCCCGGCGCTGGAATGCCCGCCTTGGCGACCCCTTCCGCGCACTCACCGCCGAAGAGGTCCAGGCTCTGCGCAACGAACTCACCCTGTAACGCGTCAGCAACCGGCCACCTGTTGCCGGTAGATGAGAGCCCCACCATAGTTCCCACGTGGAATGGCTGGTCGAGGCCCTTGCCGGGCTCCTCGGCGCCCTCGTTGGGTTCTGGTTCCCGTCGGTCCAGCACCACTGCTACCGCGAGCTCGCGTTTCGTGACGACCCAGCGCGCGGCAGTCGCCTCCTCGCCCTTCGGTTCTTTACCGTCCCGGCCTCAGCCGTCGTCGCCGCCCTCGCCTTCCGCCCTTCGATGCCCGGCGGGCTCGACTCCGCCCTCACTGCCGCATTCTGCCTCCTCCTCGTCGCCATCAGTTCCACCGACTTCGAGCGCCGCCGCATCCCGAACACCCTCGTCTACCCCGGCATCGTCGCGGCACTCGCAGCCGCACCCGCCTGGTCGAACCGCTCCGTCACCGATGTCGCGCTTGGCGGCCTGGTGGCGCTCGCAGCCGCCATCGTCCTGCTCATTCTCGGCGCCCTGGCTGCTGGCGCCTCCCGCTCCCGCGAGACCGCCTTCGGCATCGGCGATGCAAAGCTCATCCTCCTCATTGGGCTCCTCCTGGGCTGGCCCGCCGTCCTCACCGCCCTCTTCATCGGCATCCTCGCTGCCGGCGTGGTCGCTGCCGTGCTGCTCGTGCTTCGCGGGCGGGGAACCACCTACAGCTACGGCCCCTACCTCGCGGCAGGGGCCGTCATCGCACTCCTCTGGTTCGATCGATTCGCCTGAACCCTACAGGTTCTTCAGCTGGATGATCGCCGGCCCACCGATGACGATCATGATCGCCGGGAAGATGAAGAACACGAGCGGGAACACCATCTTGATGGGCGCCTTGAACGCTGCCTCCTCTGCCCGCTGCCGCCGCTTCGTCCGGATGACACCGGTCTGCACCCGGATCACCCCGCCAATCGAGATACCCATCGCCTCGGCCTGCACAATCGCATTGATGAGCTGCCGCAACTCGTCCACACCGGTCCGCTCGGCCATATCGAGGAACGCATCCCTCCGGCTGCGCCCCATCTGGATCTCCCGCATCGTCCGCGTCAGCTCTTCCGAAAACGGCCCCTTCACTTTTTCAATCACGCGCGTGAACGCAGCGTCGATACCCAGCCCCGCCTCCACCGATGCCGTAATCAGGTCGAAGGCATCAGGCAGCGACTTCCAGATCTCCTTCTGTCGCCGCCGAATCCGCCCGAGCAAGTAGATTCGCGGCGCGTACAGCCCCAGCCCGGTCAGCACCGCGAACACCAGCAGCGTTCGCGCCGCATCCAGCCCCGCGCTCATCGAATACACCAGGCCGAGCAGCGGCAGCAGCCCGGCGCACACCGCGACAATCGCGATGAACTGCCCCGCCTTGATCCGAAGGCCGGCCTGCACCAGGGCCATCTCCACCCGCTCAGAAATCGACGACGGCAGGATCGAGTTCAGCTGCCGGTTGATGTTCGCCACCAACGGCTTCAACACCCGCTGCGAGAACGCTGCCTCGGGGTCCGGCAGCGCCTCACGCGCAGGCCGCGTGTAGCGCAATCCCCCGAGCCGGACATCCATCGCCGAGGTGCCAGCACCCCGGTAGAACAGCCCGTAGGTCATCAGCGTGATGAACAGGAATGTGCTGAAGGCAATGAGCAGCTCCATCGCGCTACACCTCGATGTTCACGATTCTCTGGATGATCAGGTAGCCGATGACCTCGCTCACGAATGCGCCCATCAGCATCAGCCTCCCGAGCGGATCCTTGAACAACAGCCCCGTGAAGTCCGGGCTGATCGCGTAAAAAATGATCAGCAGCCCAATGGGAATGCCGCCAATCACGTACCCCGTCAGCCGCTGCTGCGACGTCAGCGTGCGAATCTCCCCCTTAATGCGCTCCCGCTCACGCATCGTGTGCGCCACGTTGTCCAGGATCTCGGCAAGGTTCCCGCCCACGCTCCGCTGGATCAGGATTGCCGTAATCACGATGTCGAAGTCCGGCGAGCCGACCCGGTCGTTCAGCGCTGCAAGCGCCTGTTCCACACTCGCGCCCATCGCGGTGTCCCGCAGCGTGCGGCGAATCTCCACCGAAAGCGGCGCCGGGATCTGCTCCGCCGCAGCCTCCATCGCCTGCAACAGCCCGAACCCGGCACGGAGCCCGCTTGAGAGCATCTGCAGCATCTCCACCAGCTGCCCTTCCATCTTGTGCAGCCGGCTTGCAATCCGTCGCTTCAGCCACAGGCCCACCAGCAGCCAGCCGAGCGGCGCCAGCATCATCCCGAGAATCGGCAGCGGCAGCAGCATCACCCCAATGAGCGCCACCAGCACCGAAACAACGACCCGCAGCGTGAAGTACTCCTTCGCGTTCAGCGTCAGCCCGGCCCGCTCCAGGTCACGCGTCCAGTTCGCCGCAATGTTCCCCGAGATCAGCGTGATGCCGGCAAAGTTCACCGACCCCCGCCGGCGCAGGCGTGCCCGCGTCTCCTGCGGCAGCTGTGCCTCCACCTCGCGCAGCTTCTTCAGCCGCGCCGAGGCCTCCACGCTCTGGCTCCCGAACCCGAACAGCCAGAGCGCGAGCAGCGTGGCAAACGCACCCGTCGAAAGTGCAGCCAGGATCAACATCGGCGTCACCAGCCTTCCCCCGTGCCGAACAGATTGTTCGGCAGCTCGATGCCAGCAATGGCGAACTTGTGCGCAAAGCCCGGCCGGATACCCGTCGGCCGCATCGAACCATGCACCTTGCCGTCTTCATCCACCCGGTCCAGCTTGAAGAGGAAGATGTCCTGGAGGGTGATCGTGTCGCCCTCCATGCCGCTCACCTCGGTCACGTGCGTCACCTTGCGCGAACCATCCTGCAGACGGCTCAGCTGGATGAAGATGTGAATCGCCGAAGCGATCTGCTCCCGGATCGCCCGCGACGGGAGGTCCATCCCCGCCATCAACACCATGTTCTCCAGGCGGCTCAGCGCCTCGCGCGGGTTGTTCGCGTGGATCGTCGAAATCGACCCGTCGTGGCCCGTGTTCATCGCCTGCAGCATGTCGAACGCCTCCTCGCCGCGCACCTCGCCGACGATGATCCGGTCCGGTCGCATGCGCAGGCAGTTGCGCACCAGGTCACGCTGCTTGATCTGGTTCTTCCCCTCGATGCTCGCCGGCCGCGCCTCGAGCGTGATCACGTGATCCTGCTGCAGCCGCAGCTCGGCCGGGTCCTCGATGGTGATGATCCGCTCCGTGTTCGGGATGAACGCCGAGAGTGCGTTCAGCAGCGTCGTCTTCCCGGTGCCCGTACCGCCGCTCACGATGATGTTCAGGTGCGCCCGCACGCACATGGCCAGGAACTCTGCCGTCTGCTCGCTGAGCGCCCCCACCGCCACCAGGTCCGCCATCCGCATCTTGTCGGCGCGAAACTTTCGGATCGTGATCGTCGGCGCCTTCGGCGAAGCCGGCGGAATGGTGATATTCACGCGCGAACCATCCGGGAGCCGGGCGTCCACCATTGGGCTCGATTCATCGATCCGCCGACCGAGCGGCGCCACGATCCGCTCGATGATCCGCATCACGTGCTGCTTATCGCGGAACCGCACCGCGCTCCGGAAGATCCGGCCCTCCCGCTCGAAGTACACCTTATCGATGTCGTTCACCATCACTTCCGAAATCGACGGGTCGCGCAACAGCGGCTCCAACGGGCCCAGCCCGAGCGCCTCGTCGGCCACCGCATCCAGCAGCTCATCGCGCGACATCCCGCCCAGCTGCAGCCCCTCCTGCACCAGCAGCTCGCGCGCCGCCTTGATGACAGCTTCCCGCTGCTGCTCTGGCGCAAGCCCCTCGAGCGCCCCGTGCTCCAGCTCCTCAATCAGCAACTCGTGCAGGCGAATCTTCGTCGCCTCGGCCACCGCGTTGGCGCCCTGGGCGCGACCCGTCGGCGCATCCACCTGGGTCGGCCGCACCGGCCGAAGCGGCGCCGGGCTCGTCGCCGGCTCCGGGCTGGCGCTCGCCGCCGCGCTGGCGGGCCGCGTCAGCCCCGGCCGTCCCTGGCCCGGAATGCCCGGCGGTGGGGGCGGGGCTGCCGGCTCGATGTGCCCCCACGGCTTACCGCCCACGGGCGGCCGCCCCAGCTGACCCGAGGGACGAAGCTTCAACGCTTCCGGGTTGCCTGGTGGTGGGCCGCTGGGCGGTTGCTGCCCCTGGTTCTCTGCACGGGGGCCAGCGCCCGGGTCCCCCGGGAGGAGCCGCCTGCGAGCGCTCCAGCCAAACGCCGGGCGCTCCTCGTCGCCTGCTGCTCGTCGATCGCGAAAGTCATCCGGCATTGGTCATTCCCCCAACGTCTCAGCGCCTAGGCGCTCTTCTTGAACAGCCCGCCGAGCAGGCCGCCCAGGCCGCCACTCCGCTTCGCCCGGTTCCGCGCCCGGATGCCAGCCAGCGCCCGGGCAATCTCCCGGATCTCTGTCGCAACCCGGCTGTTCGGCCGGCTGAGTACAATCGGCCGCCCGAGCTGGGCCGCCTTCACCACCTCGGTGTCCTGCGGGATCTTCCACCACAGGTCCGTGTCCAGCGTCCGCTCCACGTCCCTCTCGCGGACACCCGTGTCCACGCCCGCTCGGTTCAACACCACCTTGATGCGCTCATCGTCATTGCCGAAGCGCTCATGGAGCATCTCGAGCGCCAGCACCGTGTCCTTAATGCTCGCCATGTCCAGCGTCGTGATGAGCAGGATCATCGTCCCGACTTCGATCGCCGCCGCCACAATTTCGTTGAACGTCCCCGGCGTATCCAGGATCACGAAGTCGTGCGTCTGCGAGAGGATGTCCACCACGTCCCGGATGTGCGCCGATGTCAGGTTCCGCCAGTCGCTCGGCCGGGTCGGCGCCGGCAAAATCCGCACCCCCGACTCATGCTCAACCAGGAACTCCCGCAGCGTGTTCCGGTCAACGTTGTCCAGGTTCCGGGCCAGGTCCGCAATCGATCGCTCCACCGGGATGTCCATCGTGATCGCGACATCCCCGAACCGCGTGTCCATGTCCACCAGCGCAACCGTCTGGTGCGCCTCCGTGGCCAGCGCCACGGCCAGGTTCGAAGCGATCGTCGTCTTGCCAATGCCCCCCTTCGCCCCGAACACCGTGATGATCGTTCCCTGGGCCACGGGGTCCGCCAGCTCGCCCCGCCGTCGCATCGCTTCCCGCTCCTTCTTCTCGAGCACCTTCATGATCGACGTCTCGAGCTCCTCCGGGTCGAGCGGCTCCACCAGGTAGTCCGAGGCCCCGCCCACCATCGATTGACGCATCAGGCGGATGTTCGCTTCAGTGGAGAACACGATGATCGGCAGGTCCGGCAGACCATCATTAATCCGCGAGAGTGTCTGCACCGGCCGCACCAGCGGTTCTTCGATCCGCATCAGCACCAGGTCCGGCCGCATCTGGAAGCAGAGCGTGAACGCCTCCACCCCATACCCGGCCGTGCCGAGAATCCCGAAGCCCAGCATCTGGAGCGTCTTCGCCAGCTCCGCCGAACTCTCCCGGTCCGGGTCAACCACGAGAAGCTGCGGTACTCGTGCCATTGTCGTCGTTCCTCCACCGTCTGCACCCCGGCGACCACCAGGGGCCTCGTTCAGTCATCCTGGCGCCGAAGCGGGGTGCGCCCCGCTCCGGCCTATCCGCACAACCTCAGCCCTCAGCGCACCGGGAAGAGGTCGTCGTACGTCCACACCTGCTTGCCGGTAATCGGGTCGCTGTCACCCTTCTGGCGCGGCAGGATGCGGTACTGCCCGACGTCGTCGCGCATCGCATCGATCAGCGCCACCTTGGCCGCGAGGTCCGGCGGCAGCGCCAGCGTGATCGAAATCGACTTCTCGTACGTCGCGTTCTCCTGCTTCACCGCTCCCGAAGTCTCGGCGACCGTCGCCTCTTCATCTCCCGAACCGTCGACCTTCGGCACCGTCTTCACCACTGTCTGGCCAACAGCCAGCACCTCCACGTCCTGGGCCAGGTACCCCGACACCACATTCGGGCGCTCCTCGCCCGTCAGCGGGTCCACCCGCGAAAGCGTCGTGATCCCGAGGATGTCCACCCGGTCGCCCGGCTGGGGCAGCCCGCCCGCAATCCATGCCTCGTGCGGCACCTGCAGCGAAATCGCCCGCATCCCCTGCGGCACCTTGTACGCCAGCGTGTCCTGCCCAACGTACGTCGTCACCTTCGCCTCGATGACCTGCTCACCGGCAAACATCGGCGCAGTGGCCACCCGGCCGACCAGCGATGACATCTCGCTGTCCTTCACCCGCCCCGGCAGCAGTGCCGTCGCCGGGATGGTGCGCGTCGTCAACATGTCGGCCGTAATCTTCTCGCCCACGGCCACATCCCTCGTCAGCACCACCACCGTCTCTGCGCCCTCACCCGCGAAGATGCGGCTGTCCAGGTCATCCCCGCCGCCGCGGCTGTTCAGGAACGCAAAGACGAGCAGCGCGCTGAGAAGCCCAAAGGCGCAGGCAAGCAGGAGCACGCCCTTGTTCCGGTTCGAACCACTGGTAGCTGCTGCAATCGATCTGTTCACGTGAGAACTCCTCCCCTTGCTATATCGGCGGTCTAACGGTTCCCCTACAGACCGCCCCCTCAATCCCGTCGTGAAAGCCGCATCCCCGCTCATATCGAGCGGGGATGCGCTCCTGGTTCTGCGCTGCCCGCCTACCGGACCAGCGCGATGTGCGTCTGCTCGGCCACCGCCTGGAACGCCTCATCCAGCTGTGCCGTCGTCGGCGCGTGGTAGAAGTGGCCGCCACCAATATTCGCGATGTCCTGCAGGAACGCCGTGTTCAGGTCGTTCCCCAGCCCGATCGTGAAGATAAGGATGTCGCCGTTCCTGGCCCGCTGCGCCTCCTGGCGGGCATGCTCCTCCGCCTGGGTCACCCCGCTCCCGGTCGTGCACGATGTGCTGTTGTAGTTGGTGGGGTTGTACGTCGCACTGCCGCAGTACGTGTTCGCGATGCCGTCAGTCAGCAGCACCAGGACGCGAACCGCATTTGCCCGTTTACCGGTCCCATCCAGCACCTGCCTCCCCACCGCGAGGCCGTGGGGAATGTTCGTCGACCCTGCCGGCCAAAGGACCGCATCGAGGCTCGACCGCACCTGCCCAAAGTCCGCCGTCAGGCTCTGGCTGATGGCCGCTCTTGTCGAATACCGCACCGAGCCAATCTTGTCGTACTGACTGTCGAACAGGGTCGTGAAGTACTTCGCAGCATCAATCGCCGCGTCAAAAGGCTGGTGCGGGCCGTTCTGCGTGGTCGTCGGCGTGTAGTAGCTCGCCAGCTGGCAGTAGTTGCCGGTGCTCGAATACCCCGTCCGGTTCGCCCACACCTCGGCGTTCGCCGCGTGCGATGTCGCTACCGTGTCCGTGTTCGTCGCCTCATTCCGGTACCCGCGAATGACCGTGAGCGTGTTGTTCGTGGTGTTCACGCCGGTGATCCGCATCAGCTCGTTGTCGATCATGATGATCCCGGGCCGCAGACTCGCCGACGTTGGCACCGCCGTCGGGTTGCTTCCCTGAGATACCTGCCAGTACGGCGTCGTCGTGTTGAAGGTGGTCCCGAAGTTGCTGCGGTTGGTCGACGCATTCGTACTCGCAAAAATCCGCACGTCGTTCAGCGGGATCGTCGTCTGCGTCGCATTGATGTTCGCCGCAAGCCGCGGGAACTGGAACCCACCGGCTGGCGTCAGCCGCCCGGGGCTCATCATGAAGCTTCCCGAGTTCTCCACGTGCCGGAAGCTGTCGAAACACATCGACCCCGAAATGTCGAACACAATCACGATATCGAGCACCTGCGACTCCGCATCGCCCGAGGCCGAAACCGTCCAGTGATCGATCCCAAAGATCCGCGCAAACCAGGTCGGGATGTCCGCGCTCGCCTCCGCTCGCACCGCCTTGTTGCCCTCCGGGTAGGTCACTGCAAACTGCACGTTTGTGCCCTGGTTGCGGATGAACCCGCTGTTATCCAGCCAGTACTCCGTCGCCTTCGATGCCGCATCCGACTGGCTCGGCAGGCTCTGGGCAGCAGCCAGCGCGGCAGCATCCACCGCGGCCTGCATCTGCGTCCGCGCCCACACGTACCGGCCGACGTCGATGCTCATCGCCACAAACCCGAGCATCACCAGCAGAAAGAGCGCGAACAGCGGCAACGCCTGCCCGCGCTCACTCCCAACAACCCTGCAAACCAGCGAACGCACCATCGCTCGCCTCCTTGATCGAGATGCTGCCGCCCTACTCCAGCCGCATGGATGCGTGCGAACGAATTACCGGTGCCGCCAGGTTCCCGCCCGAGACAATGTTCACGATCCCGCCAATCGGCGTCACGAACTCAAACTCGTACGCAACGTCCACGCTCACCATCGACCCGCGCGACCCCTGGACGTTCGACGTCGTGATGGTCACCTTCGTCGGGTCAAGGTTGCACTGGCTCGGGTAATTCGCGCAGAAGCTGTCGAACACCCGGTTCTGCACCGTCGCGAGGTCCGACTGCACCGCTGCGATGCGCGCACCCTCGCGCGCCGCATTCGTCACCAGCAGCCAGGTATGAAACGCCCGCCCGAACTCCACCATCCCCATAAAGAGCAGGACGAAGAGCGGCAGGATCATCGTGAACTCCACCAGCGCCTGGCCCGTCTCCGTCTGGCGGAATCGCCGGAACATCCGGCCCAACACCGAAGGCCGGGGCTCGCCCGGCTCCTTGCTACGCGCCTCCCGGCCCTCGCCGGGTGGCACCACGGCCGCGTCGTTCATGCCTGCGGTCTCCTCCGATGGCAGAGGGGGTGGGGCGCCTGCCCCACCCCCTCCGCGTGCTTCCCGTTCCGGCCGGCGCCAGGCCGGCGAAGCGGACTAGATGCTGCCAGCGACGTTGTTCAGCGCGTTGGCGATGTTGCCGCCGAGAAGCGTCAGGGCGCCGATGCAGACGATGGCGATGAGGGCGAGGATCAGGCCGTACTCGGCGAGACCCTGGCCTTCTTCGTCGCGCGCCTGCCACGCCACGACCTTGCTGACGGCCCAGTTGCGAAGCTTCGACATGTCGTACTCCTACCTCTCTCGTGGGGTCCCTGCCCCGGGTGTGTTCGCCCCTCGATGCCGGCGTCCTCCTGCAGGCCGAAGCCTGGAGCCGTTCCGCTGTCCCCGCGAACCCCCGTTGCTGGGGTTGGCCGTCGCGGCGGTCCGCTTCCCGGCGGGCGTCACCATCGGTGAGCTACTGGCAGGTTCGGCAGGCCCCACAATCCCCAAAAGGCCAGTCACTCATGTGCAACCCCTTCGTCTCTCCGCCCCTCCCCGGCCCACCGCCCTGCGCCCATGCGGCTCGGTGCCGACCCTTATCTATGACGACCGTTTGAATCCAAATCCCAAGGACCACTGCCGATGTCAGCTTCCGCACCACCCGCCCCGCCCGTGTCACCATCGCCCTGGAAACGGCGCGCGGCCATGGCCCAAGATGCTGCCCTCGTCGTCGTCAGTGCCCTCTTCTTCTACGCCCACGGCAGGGCGGCCCTCGAAGGCCACTCCCTCGCCAGCGCCTTCTTCGCCGTCGAACAGGCCCTGCTCGTCGGCATCTTCCTCACCCGCCGCCGCCCCATCTATACCTCGCCGCGCGTCTACGACTGGGTCATCGCGACCATCGGCGGCTGGTTCGCCCTCGCCTCACGCCCCGCCCCGAGCGGCGGCCTCCTCGAAGGCTACGGCGTCGCACTCCAGGTCGTGGGCCTCTCCTGGGTCATCGTCAGCTTTGCCACCCTCGGCCGCAGCTTCGGCGTTGTCGCCGCCAATCGCGGCCTCAAAACGTACGGCCCCTACCGCATCGTTCGCCATCCCATCTACCTCGGCCACAACATCACCCTGGCCGGCTTCCTGCTCGCCAACCTCACCTGGTGGAACGGCGTCGTCTTCGCTACCGTCCTCGTCTTCCAGGTCCTCCGCATCCAGGCCGAAGAACGCGTCCTCCGCGCCACAAGCGAGTACGATAGCTACGCCAGCCGTGTCCGCTGGCGTCTCCTCCCGGGCCTCTACTAGCGAAACCCTGCCTCGAGCCCGGCCCGGCCGCGAGCCACCCACCGAGCCCTCCCAGGGGCGCCCCACTCGCCCGGGCTCACGCCTCTGCCGCTTCGCCCGTTCGTCGCCCCTGTCGCGCTCGCGCCACGCTCGATCGCGACAGCAGAACGGCAAGCCCCACCTGCTCCTGCGTCAGCTGCGAAAGGATGGCCGCCTTCGCCGGGTGTCCGTGTGCCAGGTGCGCGGCAAACGCACGCAGCCGCGCCCGCGAACCGCGGTGCGAGAGCATCGCTACCCATGCCTCCAGCTCCCGCAGTCGGCGCACCAGCGCCAGCTCGATGCTGTCATGGTCAGGCTCGCGGGCTGTCCGCAGGCGCACCCCCGTGTGCGCAATATGCTGCACATGGCAAATCCGATCGCTGTGGTGAACCAGCGCCTCGCCCGGTCCCGCGAACCCGATGATCGCCACGCTCCCGTCGTCGTGGATCGCCTCGACCCGGACCACGCCGTCCTCGATGACCCGGATCGTCCCCGGCGTTACCCGGATCGGCCGCCCCGCGGGGACCACCTGGGGGGGTGCCCACCCATCTCCCGACAGCGCACTCCCGTTCACGCTCATAATGATACAAAAGCTCATCTTGTGCGCACCGCAGGCGCCCCCGCCCGGCTCCCACGCCGCCCCAGCGCCACAAACTCCACCGCCGCCACGCTCCCACGCAGCGCCGCGAGGGCGCGCTCGGCATCGCTCCGCGGGTCCCCGCCCGGCTCCAGCGGAATGTTCGAGCGCCCGTCCGTGTACACCACAACCCGCACGGCGCCCGGTTCGTATCGCCGCGCCAGCTGCCGAGCGGCGATGTAGGCGGATGCCAGGGGCGTGCCACCGCCCGAGGGAAGCGCCCGCAACGACGTCCGCGCACGCTCAACCGAGCGGGTGGGCGGGAGCACCACCTGCGCTCGCCGGCCCCGTGCCACCACGATGGCCACGGTGGCACGGTCGACGTACGCACGATCCAGGAGCCGAAGCGCCTCACCCTTCGCCTGCCGCATCGCCTCCCGGCCCATGCTCCCTGATGCGTCGACCACGAGGATCACGAGCGCGCCTGTTCGGTTCGTGCGCAGCCGCGACCGCAGGTCGTCGGGCCATGGCCGAAGCCGTTCGCCCGGCTGCCAGCCGCGCATTCGCGCATGCACCAGCGCTCTCGCGATCGTCCCCGGGATATCGAGCGGCAAGCCTTCCTGCCATGGGCGCAGCCGCCCAGGGCTCCCCCGGGAAGTCCCGGCTCCCCGCGGCCCCCGCCGCCCGGCAAGCACGCGCCGGACACGCCGCCGTGGGTGGCTGGTGAGCGGCGCCCCCTCCACCAGCCGCGCAGGTGGCTCGACGCGCTCCGGCCCATCCGCCGAGCCGTTTCGCACCTCCCCGTTCGATCCGGGCGGTTCATCCTCCCGAGACGGTGGTGGCGGGCTCGGCGGCGGCCTCTCTGGCCGCACGCGGGGCCCGAGTACCCAGGTGGCCAGGAACTGCGCCGGATCGACGCCCAGCGATGCCGCAATCGCCGCCGCCCGCGCAGCGCGGTACTCGAGCTCGTGCGCGGCGACCCCCGCCTCGGCGGCCAGCCGGACCGTGAGGTCCGCCAGCTCCGGTATCGGCCCGGCCGGCCCGGCGACCAGCCGCTCCGCTGCCCCGCGTATCGACCGGCTGCCACTCGCCCCCGAAAGCGCGGCCGGGCCTGGCGTCCCGTCCCAGGTGAGCACCAGCGCGCACCGTTCGTGCAACGCCGCGGGTACGTCCACTCCCCCGGGGGCGACCACGCACAGGGCCGGCGCACGCCGCAGCAGGGCTATCCGAGCCGGGTCCTCGAACACGGCCGGCGTCACCCACGCGATCGACGTCGCCGCTGGGCCGCCACTGCGATCACCCTGCAGTCGCTCCAGGTCGTCCGCCGGCCCGACCCGCATTCCGCCCAGGCGGCGCGATAGCCAGGCCCCAACTTCCTCGGCCTGCCACGGGTCGCCCGCAAGGATCAGGCCGACCGCCGGGTCGGCCAGGAACACGGCGATCGGGACCGCCGGCGAGGTAGCATCGGCCGTCCACGTCATGGGCCGGCCTGCGCCACCGCGATAGCGTCCGCAATCCGCCGGTCGATGGCGTCCGTGTCGTCGAAGGCGTTCCGTGGCACCCGGTGCCGGAGTGCCATGTGTGCCACCGACGCAACATCTGAAGGATGCGCAGCGCTTCGCCCCTCCAGCGCCGCCCGCGCTCGCACCGCCCGCGCGAGGATAATCTCCCCGCGGTGCCCCGTGGCGCCAGCGGCGACCATGACCCGCACAATCCCGTGCACCACCTCCGAGGGCAGCTCAACACTCGCACACCGTTCTCGCGCCTCCCGCACCCGCTGTGCGAGCTGCTCCTCCTCGGCCCGAAACCGCGCAAAGAACCCGCCCGGGTCATCGGCAAATGCCAGCCGCCGCCGGACGATCTCCGCCCGTGTCGGCAGATCGAGGATCGTGCGAACGACAACGCAAAGGCCGAACCGGTCTTCGAGCTGCGGCCGGAGCTCCCCCTCCTCGGGATTCCCCGACCCGACGAGCACGAACCGCGCCGGGTGCGTCACGCTCAGGCCGTCCCGCTCCACGTGGTTTACCCCGGATGCCGCGACATCCAGCAGGATGTCGACGAGGTAGTCGTCGAGCAGGTTGACTTCGTCGATGTAGAGGAAGCCCCCGTCCGCTTCCGCCAGCAAGCCCGGCGCGAAACGCTTCTCCCCGTGCACGAGAGCCGCCTCCAGGTCCAGTGAGCCCAGCACCCGGTCATCGCTCGCGCCGAGCGGCAGCGTGACCACCGGCACCTCCAACCCCGCCAGGGCCAACATCCGGCCAAGTGCCCGTATCGTCGTCGACTTCGCCGTGCCGCGATCCCCCATCGCCAGGAGTCCACCCACGCCGGGGTCCACCGCATTCAGCAGCAGCCCGAGCTTCAGTTCCTCCTGCCCGAGAATGGCCGTGAACGGAAACCAGCTCGCCTCCGCCGAGCGATCCTCAGCCCGCACTGATGGCCACCCCCTCGATCGCATCGTCGAGCTCGTTCGCGACTGCCTCCAGCTGCGCGCGGATCGCGTCCGGCGCCTGCCACAGCCGACGCTCCGCCGCCTCGATCAGTCGCTCCGCCATCCGGCGAACGGCGACCGGGTTGTGCCGCGCCATCTGCTCCCGCATCTCGGCGTCCAGCAGGTAGTGCGTCGCAACCTCCTCGAAGAGCCGCTCATCCACCGCCGAGGTGGTCGCAGCCCACCCGAACGTGTTGTCGAGACGCGTCGCAATCTGCGCCACCCCGTTGTAGCCGTGTTCCAGCAGCGCGTCACGCCAGCGCGGATTCAGCAGCCGGGTCTTCGTTTCGAACCAGAGCGCCTCCGCCAGCGTGCGAACCCTTCCGTCCGGGTGGAACGTATCCGCCACCAGCGCGGTAGGTTCCACGCCACGGGCAGCGCGCACCGCGTTCGTCAGCCCGCCGAGATACTCGAAATAATGGTCGACGTCCGAAAGGGAAACCTCTGTCGAGTCGACGTTCTGGAACGTCACGTCGACCGTCTGCAGGAGCCCGGCAAAGAGGCGCGGCGCTGCGGTCGAAGCCGTCCTGGCCCCGTACGCGAACGCCATCGTGTGCTGGTACGCCGCCGCCAGCGCCTCCGCGTCGTCCCACGCCGATGAGAGCACCAGGTCGTTGACCCCGGTCCCGTACCGGCCCGCCTGCTGGGAGAACACCCTCCCCGCCGCCTCCTCGATGCTCACGCCGAGCTCGCTCGCCAGCTGGATCGCGTGCTTCCGTACGTAATTCTCCTCGGGCGACTCTGGCAGGCAGGCCACCGCGCAGAACGCCCGGTCGAGCAGCCCGACCGCCGGCAGGAACAGGTCACGGAAGATGCCGGAGACCGTGAGCAGCACATCGATGCGCGGCCGACCAAGTTCCTCCAGTGGCAGCACCTCGAAGTCAGTCATCCGCCCGAACGAGTCAGGCCGCGGCCGTACTCCAATCAGTCGCAGGACCTGTGCGATCGCCTCGCCCCTTGCCTTGATGGTTTCGAGCCCCCACAGCACCACGGCAATCGTTTCCGGGAGCTCCCCTCTGGCGCGCGGGAGGCCACCACGAGCGCTTCTGCCAGTCGTTCCCCGGCGCGCACGGCAGAAGGTGTCGGCACACGGTAGGGGTCGACCGCCACCAGCCCGCGCCCGCTCGGCAGGGCATCGGGCTCCCGCACGGGGTCACCGCCCGGCGCAGGCGGGATGTACCGCCCATCCAGGGCGGCGACCAGCCCGTCGAGCTCACGCCCGGCGTCGAGCAGCCCGAGCCGCTCGGCCAGGAACCGGCGCCATGCCTCGAGCGTCTCCGCCGGCAGGCGCGCCAGCAGCGGATGGAGCGAAGCTGCGTCGCCGGCGCCCCGCGTGACGCCCTCCGCGAGCGCAACGATGGCCGCCCGGGTCGCCCGCTCGTCGCCGCTCAGCGTCAGCAGCTCGTCGAACAGCGGTGCTTGCGCCGTCCCGGGGATTGGGTACCGGCACGCTGCGGCGAGGATCCCGGTCGCCTCGTCAGCGCCGATGCCCTTCCCGAGCACGTGAAGCCCCAGCGGGATGAGCGTCCGCTCCAGCTCGTCCAGCGCGCGCGACAGCCGTTCGATGTACTCCCCCGGTGCCGAATCAGCGAGTTCGGCCGGCACGATGCTCGCCAGGCCGGCAGCCTCCGCCGCTTCCCGCAGTGCACCGAGGCGCTCGGTGCTGCCACCCTCCTCGCGGACGCGCGCCAGGGCATCGCGCGCCTCCTCCAGGGCGCCGTAGAGCCCGGCCTCCGCAACTGGCGGGCTCAGGTACGACACGATCTCCGCGCCCGAGCGCCGGCGGGCGATCGCCGCCTCCGCCGGGTTGTTCATGCAGTAGTAGTAGAGGTGCGGCACCCCGCCGATCAGTGCCTCCGGGAAGTCGTCCGGCAGCAGCCCTGCCTGCTTGCCCGGCATGAACTCCAGCGCACCGTGGGTGCCGAAGTGCAGCACCGCGTCCGCCCGGAACCGGTTGCGGATCCAGTCGTAAAGCGCCACGAAGCTGTGGCTCGGGCTCGCACTCTCCGAGTAGAGCAGGCCGATCGGGTCGCTGTACCCGCCGTTATCCGGTTGCACCACGATGGCAACGTTCCCGAGCAGGAGCCCGCGAATCGCGAGGTTCGCCCCATCGGTATCGACGTCCCCCGGTGGCGGCCCCCAGTCCGCGACGACCGGCTCGAGTACCGGCGCCGTCCGGCTGTACTCGCCTGCGGGGTACCACGCCGCCATCGCAACGTCGCTTCGCGCTCCTCCGCCACCGTCAGTCAGCATCATGTCGAGCAGGGCCTCCGCGCGCTCCGGCACCTCGACCGTGTACCCGGCGGCCTGCAGCGCTTCGAGCAGTGCATGCAACGAGGCGAACACGTCCAGGTAGGCGGCCGTTCCCACCGACCCCGCGTCTGGTGGCACGCAAAACAGGACGATGGCCACCCGCTTCTCGCTGTTCGGCACCCGGCGGAGCCGCACGATCCGCGCCACATGCGCCGCGATCCGCCGCACCTGCAGGTCAAGCGGCACCATCCGATCGTCGGCCTCCGAGCGCCCCGCATACACCCGCGGTGCCAGCGCGGCCTCGAGCTCGGGGATTGCCACCTGCATGGCGACGGCCACCGGTGCCAGCCCCAGCCGATCCTGCTGCCATGCCCCGATGCCCTGGAACAGGAGCGGGACGGCGTTCACCTGCGGCGTTCCCCACGCAGAGAGCAGGGCCACGTCGCCCGTCACGTTTGGCTGCCCATGCGTCCCGGTGAGCGTGAACCCCGAGGCATTGATGACCACGTCGAGTCCGGGGATCTTCTGCACCTCATCGACCCGTCCGGCGGCATCGAGCGCGCCGAACCACGGGATGACCTCGATGCCCGCATCCTCCAGCGCCTCGACAAGCGCGCGCAGGTGGGCGTCATTCCCGGACGTGATCTGCGTGGAGAAGGTCACCAGCAGCGCACGCCCGGCCCACCCGCGGCGCGGACGCGCCGCGCCCAGTGCGCTCTCGAACTGCTCCCACGTCGCGTGAATCCCGGTCAACGGATGCCAGAAGCCGCACGCCGGGTACACCTCCGGCCAGCCCGGGTCGCCCACCTGCCCGGCGTCGAGCTCGTGCGCGATGGCGGCGAACGCGATCGCCGCATTGCCGGGGGAGAGGTTGAGCAACGCCTGCAGGATCTTCCCCAGCCGACGGAGGCCATCGAGCTCGCCGGGCAGCAGGTGGGCTACCTGCGGCAGCACCTGGGCGAAGACTCCCGGGAACGGCGGCACGGGACGGCCGGCGGCAGCAAGTGCTGCCGCGGCCCGGGCGAGGTCCCCCTGGGCCGCCGGGTCCTCGAGGCGGTACCCGCCCAGGCGTGCCAGCGCGGCAATCTCGAGCGTGTTCGGCGCGCTCGGCAGGAAGATCCCCGTTGCCTCTGCCATGGCCCGCGCGGCGGCCGCCATCCTGTCGTCAGTCAGCGCGGCGACGAGCACCGCGTCCCGCCCCTCGGCCAGCGCTCGCGCTTCCTCCGGTGTCACGCCAGCGAGGGCGTCCCGCTCGTGTACCTCGAGGGAGACGCGCACCCCGAAGCGCTCCTTCGCCAACGTCGTCCCTTGCCGCAGCGGGTACACCCGGTGCGCGTCGTACCCGACGCACACCACCCGGATCTTGCGCCCCACGCTAGAACGCCTCCGGGTGAAGCGCCTTCGCAATCACTTCGAGCCCGACGAACACCCGGTCCGTCGGCAGGAAGGCCTGCCAGGCTGCCACGATCACAATCCGGTTCTCCTTCACGGCGGGAAGGCTCTGCACCGCGGGCGATTCCAGGATCGACCGGTAGTGTTCCGTTCCCTTCCCCCACACGTCGATCAGGATGATCACGTCCGGGTTGAGCGCGACCAGCCGCTCCGCCTGGGCGGGCCCACCCTGGTCGACCACGAGCTGCCCGCCAGCCATCTCGATCAGCGGCGCCGTGATGAGACCGCCCGCCTTGCCCACCAGGAACGGCCGCTGCGCCTGGTCCGACATCGCCACCACCCGGGGGCGCTCCGAACCAGCCTTCTTGAGCGCGGTCTCCACCCGCTCCATCCCGTCGTTCATCTCGCGCACCAGCTGCTCTGCCCGCTCTTCGACGCCGAGCGCCTTCCCGAGCACGCGAACGTTCTCCGCGATCTCTGCCGGCGATCCCCAGTGCGCGAACACCAGCATCGGCACGCCTACCTGCTCGAGCAGCCGCGCCGCGTCCTGCTCACCACCGTGCCGCGCTGTGATGAGAACGAGGTCCGGCTTCAGCGCAACGATCTGCTCTGGCTCAGGGTTCGTGCCCGGCGGCAGCTTCGTCTCAACCCGCGCCACCAGGTCGTGCCCGGCAGCCAGCGATGCCGTGCCGTTCGAGGCGGGCACCGCAACTACCCGCTCCGGTCCGGCCAGCCGAAGCGCGATATCCGCAACGTCGTTCGAAAGCGCCACCACCCGCCGCGGCTCGGCCGGAATCGTGACGGACCGCCCTTCGTGCTGGATGGTGACCGGGAAGGTCGCCGCCTTCGTGGGCGATGGCGCGGTGGCTTCTGTCCCCGCCGTCGCCGTCGGTGATGGTGCGCTCGCATCGTCACCATCGCTCCCGCCGCACGCCGCCGCGACGATAGCGACGCCGAGCAGGAGCACTCCAAGTTTCCGTACAAATCGATGCATCATCGGGTTCCTCCAATTGAAATCTCGAGGTGTTCATCCCGGGCAGTCCCGGGCGCAGGACCAGCGCTTGGTTCCGATCTGACCGGGCTTCCCCGCACCCCGGGTTCGTGACCCGCCTGTGCGAGGGCCCGGTCCAGGTCGTCGGCGACCTGCACGATGGCCGGCGCGTCGGGCAGGACCCCGGAAAGCGGCGGCTCCCCGGCGACAAGGATCGGCCCCGGTTCCGGGCCGAGGGTGTGGCGCACATCGAAGCCCAGCGCCCGCGCAAGCGCCTCATCATGCCCGCCCGGCACGACGATGGCGGTCACCTGCACGTACCCGCGCCGGAACAGCTCCGCCAGAGCGGCGGTCATCTCCGGCCCCGACCCCGCAACGACGACGGGCGCCTCGCATTGCCGTCGGACCGCCACGATGCCGGGACGGTTCAGCACCTCGTCGTGCCGAACCGCGACCGCCACGCGATAGGCATCCCGGAGTGGCCCGGGCTGGAGCACCCGCGACGGTTCGCCATCCATCGTGACCCGCCCACGGTCGAGCACCACGATCCGGTCGCAGTACCTCGCAGCCAGGTTCAGGTCGTGGAGCACGACGATGCAGGCGCCTCCCTCCGCCACAAAGTCGCGCACGATCTCGAGGGCGAGGAGCTGGTGGCGTACGTCCAGGGCCGACACCGGTTCGTCAAGAAGAAGCACCTCTGGCTCGCCACACAGCGCACGGGCGAGCATCACCAGCTGTCGCTCGCCGCCCGAAAGCGTCGCGTAGGCGCGGTCGCGAAAATGCAACATCCCAACTCGGTCCAGCGCCTCCGCCGCACGCACGTAGTCCCGCGCCCCGTCGGCGAACATCCCGCCCCCGTGCGGGTGGCGCCCCAGCAGGACGATCTGCTCCACCGAAAGCGGAAAATCGACCCGCGTGTCCTGCGGAACGAAGCCGATCGCCCGGGCCCGATCCCTCCGGCGAACGGCCCGAAGCTCTGCCCCGCGAAGTCGTACCTCCCCCTCCTCCGGCTCTATCAGCCCGGCCACCGCCCGCAGCAAGGTCGACTTCCCGGCACCATTGGGGCCAACCAGGCCGAGGAGCTCCCCGGCGGAAACGCCCAGGGACACCCCCTCGATGACACGTACGCCCCGGTACCCGACGACGACCCCGCGGGCTTCGAGCAGAAGCGGCGTCACAGCGCGAACTCCCGTCGGCTGCGAAGCACCAGGAGCAGGAAGAGCGGCCCCCCAACCAGCGAGGTGACGACGCCAACCTGCAGCGTCACCGGCTGAAACGCCATGCGCGCCACTGTGTCGCACAGGACCAGGAACGACGCCCCCGCCAGCGCGCTCGCCGGCAGCAGCAACCGGTGGTCGCTGCCAAGGACCAGCCGCAGTGCGTGCGGGATGACCAGCCCAACGAACGAAATGACGCCGGTCACCGCCACGGCAGCTCCCGTGGCCAGCGCCGCCAGCCCCAGGACCCCCCACCGCACGCGCCGGACTGCGACACCTGCAGCGCTCGCGAGCTCCTCCCCGAGGAGCACCAGGTTGAGCTGTCGCCCCAGCATCGCCAGTCCCGCCACCGAGGCAAGGATCGGCGGCGTGGCAAGCCGAACATGCTCCCACGTACGTGCCTCGAGCCCGCCCTGCAGCCAGAAGATGATGCTCCGGATTTCCGACTCGTTCCGGGCATTGGCCACGAAGGCGCTCACTACCCCACCCAGGAACGCGTTGACCGCCAACCCGACAAGCACCAGCGTTGCGATCGATGCCCGGTTCGCACCGGCAGCAATCGCGTACACGACGACGAC
>FWPU01003029.1_pt1 | contig 44025 bp, 40 predicted proteins | sample 2228361 | NCBI WGS metagenome assembly FWPU01 (sample SAMEA103939777, study PRJEB20133) | metagenome | reverse complement strand
GACCAACGGGGAAAGACTAGCTCAACGAATGACAAATTCAGGCACGAGGTCAATTTCCAAAAAATTTCCCCCGGAACCTCTTGACACACTCCCCGTATAAACAACTGCTGCACAAGCTCGCCATCTACGGTAACCTGGTATCGGGCCATCCTTCATCCCTCCGGTGATGTTGGTCGTTAACTTTCATCTACCAGAGGGAGGGTGGCCCTTCCTTCTACCACCCCGGGGGTTACCCCGTTTTTACACCATCATATGGACACAACTAGAACCTGCTCTTTGAGCTGCCGGATGAACCATTCGGCCACCCCGTTCCCTTCAGGTTCCCCTACAAAGGCCGGTGAGGACTCAATGCCCAGCCACCTGATCTCGCCCAGGAAGTGATCGCTCATGTACTGGCTGCCGTGATCGTGCCGGAGCTTCAAGCCTCGGGCGACGTCGGCGCCGAAGAGCCCGAATCGCTCCCGGACCGCCTGGCGGATCGGCTCTAGCGCCGCGAACCGGTCTCCCACTTGACCACCTCTGCCCACGCTTCCAAGTTGAAGTGATCAATGCACACAAAGACCCATCCCCAGCCGTCCTCGTCCGTCTCGAGGCGGGTGGCGTCGGTGCCCCAAAGCCGGTTTGGCGCCTCTGGGATGATCGTCCCCTCATGCCGCCCGTCCGAGTGCCTGTGGACGCTCCGCACGGGCGCCAGAAGGCCGTTCTCCCTCATCACCCGGAGAACCCGTTTCCGGGACACGCATATCCCTTTCTCCCGGCGAAGCCGCGCCCACACCTTCCGATGGCCCTCGCCCCAGAACGGGCTTGAGGCGTGACCTCCTTCACCGCTGCCACCAGCACCTCCTCTGGCACCGCGCCAGCCCTGGAACGCCTCCCTGAGCCACCCGCAACCGTCCTGTCCCGCCGCCGGGTGTAGAAGCTGGAACGGGCAACCCCCAGCGCCTCGCAGACCACCTTCACCGGCCATCGCCGTCCCGCGGCGAGCTCCCCGGCCTCAGAAGCGTCAGGTGGAGCCCCCTTTTTCGCAGGAGTTCCTGCAGGATCTCCACCTTCATGGTCAACTCCCCGACCTTGGCCTGCGCTGCCCGCAGGGCCTTCTCCGTCTCGGTCCGAGGCTTCTTTCGCAGCCCCTCCGTTCCAGCCTCCAAGAACTCGTCCCGCCAGCGGCTCAGCACGAAGGCTGGCACGTTGACCTCCCTGGAAACGCTCTCGATATATCCTCGCCCCGGAGCAGCCTCAAGACCACCTCCGCCTTCTTCTTGGCCGACCACCTCTGTTTCACCTGAACAGCCGCACCCCCGTCAGGGAGTTCCACTCCCATCCCGGCTTCCCTCCTTGTTCCGTGTCCAAGGTTAACGGGTGCGGCCTACTTTGAATGAAAGAGCCAAGGACACCGCGACAGGCGTGCTCCGGGTGCTGTTTCAATCCGCCCGTCATCGCGTCTTTCAGTGAAAGGCGTCAGTTCAATATGGCCGCGGTGGGAGTGGATGAGTTTCAATCCGCTCGTCATCGCGTCTTTCAGTGAAAGTTTTTATATGGCGATCGCCCGCAAACTATACTATAAGCCGTTTCAATCCGCTCGTCATCGCGTCTTTCAGTGAAAGCAGGGCTGGTCTCTTCATCCTCTGCGCCCAGTGTTGATCGTTTCAATCCGCTCGTCATCGCGTCTTTCAGTGAAAGCGTCACCGTCGCCGATCGGGACCAGGTGGCTGAGCAGTGTTTCAATCCGCTCGTCATCGCGTCTTTCAGTGAAAGTCTCCTTCGCCAGCCGCATGGCGGCCATGCGATCATCGTTTCAATCCGCTCGTCATCGCGTCTTTCAGTGAAAGTGGAAGCTGCTGTACCTGATCCTGCGCAAGCTGCCGGCGTTTCAATCCGCTCGTCATCGCGTCTTTCAGTGAAAGCTCCAGGGCCTCCAGGTGTCCCCGCCGCAGGGTGCCGTTTCAATCCGCTCGTCATCGCGTCTTTCAGTGAAAGGATAGCTGTCCGGCCCAAGACTCTCGCCGATATGAGGTTTCAATCCGCTCGTCATCGCGTCTTTCAGTGAAAGCTTATCGCGACCTGGAGGGTACCGGTTGGCCTCCCATTGTTTCAATCCGCTCGTCATCGCGTCTTTCAGTGAAAGCCGCGCCTTCCTGTCGGTCACCGCCCTCCTTCTGGCGTTTCAATCCGCTCGTCATCGCGTCTTTCAGTGAAAGGGCACGGGCACGAGGGTGCGGCCGCCCACGATGACCGGCGTTTCAATCCGCTCGTCATCGCGTCTTTCAGTGAAAGGGGATTTACATCGGCGCGCGGGCCCGGTGACCGAACGCTTGCGGCTGTAGGCCGAAAGGCGCCGTCCCGTGTTGGGGCAGATGCTAGCGTCGGGGGTGGGAGTGCGAAGATGGCGACTTTGCACGAAAGATAGCGGGATCTTCGCGCAAGGGGAAGACGCTCGCCCCTGCCAGCCGGGCAGGACCGGAACCCCCGTCTGGGCGCGCCGGGCTACGCGCAGCTCGATCTATGCGGTTGCCAGGGACCAATGATATCGAGCAGATTATAGCATTAGGTCCCAGCGCTGAATACGTACCCTGCACGCTTGCCTTCGCGCGCCGTTGGGGTACATGCGCTCTGGGCGGGAAGGGGTTTTTACGCGCGCCTCGTCCCCGCTGCCAGGCGTTGCTGTCACGCGCCGTCGGGATAGCAGGCGTGGCGGTAGAGGCACGGGGTGGGGCACTCACCCGGGTCGGGCAGGCCTGGGTCGCGCTCGTCGTGGACCATGGCCATCTTGCTGTCCCGTTCCTCTACAAACCACTGGCGCAGCTCGTCATCGAGCACGTGGAACTCGCGCTCGACCACCCACCGTCCGGCGCGGTAGTCGGCGTAAACAAGGCAGCCCACGTCCACCGGGTGCTCGTAGAGGGCTTCCATGACGAGTCCGTAAGCCACCAGAGCCAGGCGGTGGAAGTCCCGCCTCTCACCGAACTTCACGTCTAGGACGATGGCTTCCCCCGCGAGGCAGGCGTCGGCGCTGAGCCAGGGCGAGAGACCGAGAAACATGCCGTTCAGCCGCTGCTCGATCACCACCGGTAGCGCCAGAGCTGCCAGCGCGTCCGGCCCGATGTGAGGGTGGCGCGCCAGCACGTCCTCGATCCGCGCCACCACACGCCTGGCCTCAAAGCGCCACAGGGAGAGAGCCTTCTCCCCCGGCTCAAAAACCCGCGTACCGGAGAGATCGCCGCAACTGGTAGGTTCTGCGCCTGATAGGCGCAGCCGCTCGGCGATGAAGGCTTCGTCGGGGACGAGCAAGGTTTCCCCTGCCTCCCGCCACCGGCCGGCGTATATCAGGCTCTTTGCCCGGACGATGACCTCGCCGATGACATCATGCAGCAAGGAGCCGGCTTGCATGGCGGGATTCGGCTTCCCTCGCAAACCCTGGACGCGCCGGAGGTAGACGTCGCGCCCGGTGGGGCAGTACCGGCCGGCCACCTCGGTGACGGTGAGGCGCACGTCGTGGGGCGGCTCAAGAGGCGGCTGCCACCAGCTCCAGCCGCGCAGTTCCTCGCTCACGCGCATCTCCCGTGCTCGGGGCAGGAGGAACCGGTGCAGATATTTCCTTTCTTCCTCGCTGAAGAAATACATACGCCCTTACCTCCTTCCGCAAGAGGCTTGACTTTTCCCTATGGCCGCCCTGCCGGGCCGGCCCGGCCCACGGCGAGCCATGCCGCCTCCGACCGCACGTCCGGGCAGTAGTTCAGGAACTCGCAGTCCCGGCAGCGGGCGAAGCGCATCCGGACCGCGGGCGGCGCCTGCCGCCGAATGAGGCTCCGCATGGCTTGGAGGATCCGGCGCGTGTGGAGGCGCGCGGAATCCGTCACGCGGACAGGGACCACCTCTTCCCGGCCGACGAGATACACGTAGCCATGCCGAACCGGTTTCCCGAAGGCTTCCTCCACCAGGAGGACGTAAGCGAGGAGCTGGTACTTGTGCGGCGCCGACAGCCGCGACTCGGTGAACTTGAACTCCACGGGGAAGAGGCCGCGCGGCGACTCCACCAGCATGTCGAGGACGCCCGTCAGGCCGAGCCGCTCGGATGACAAGTGAAGCCGAAAACGCCTCTCGCCGGCGTCAAGCCCGTACCGGGCGAGGGTGCGGCGGGCCTCCAGGCGCTCGAGGACGGCATGCCCTTCCCGGCCCTCTTCCATTTTGTAGGTGCGGGACCTTTCCACGGGGAGTACGTAGGTGAAGTAAATGATGCGGGGGCAGTAAAGGTATTGCTTGACATCGCCGGCCCGCAGCAGCACCGTTTGCGCCGCCTCCCTGCGCAGCCCGGCCCCCTCCTTCACAGCTCGCACGCCTCCCCGAGCCGGCGATAGCGATCGCTGTAGCGGGAGCCGTCGGGTGAGACGGCGTCTATCTCCCGGCGAAGGGCGATGTCTTTTTCGCATATGGGCCACATCTGGATGTTGCCCGGCCGCCGGGCCAGGATCCGCCGGAGCCGCTGGTACAGCTCCTGCCTAAGGTTGTGGTTCAGGTCGCCCACGAAGGCGCTGAACTGAATGCGCTGCAGGCCGTAGTCGCGGCAGGCCCTGGCCACCCGGTCCCGGAGTCGGTCGTCCTCGATGTCGTAGATGACCAGCACCACCACGGCTGTTTCACCATCCGTAGCGCAGCGCCCTCTGTCGGGGGCGTCCTCACCACCGGGCCACGAAGGGGCGGTAAGGGGCCTCGCCGAGGAGGAAGCGGGCCAGCCGGCGGGCCTGGAGGTGGATCACGGTGCGGAGGGAAACGCGCTTTCCTTCCGAGACCACCTGGTCCGCCAGCCGCTCGCGCACGGCGGCGCTCACGCGGCGGCGTGCTTCCTCGTCGAGCCGGTCGCCGTCCATCCCCGGGCGGTAACCGCGGGTGAGGAGGGCGAGCACGGGCCTGTCCACGATGGCCTGGCGGAACTCCTCGACCAGATCGAGCACGAGGCTGGGCTTCCCCGGCCGGTCGGTGTGGAGGAAGCCTGCAAAGGGCTCGAGTCCCGCCAGCACCACTGCACCCCAAACTTCGTGGTAGAGGATGCCGTACCCGTAGTTGAGCATGGAATTGACCTGGTCGGTCGCTCCCCGCCGCTCGCGCCCGGGGAAGCCCAGGTCCGTCCTCCCGGCCAGCAGGTGCTGCACCGCCTCCCAGTAGGCGTCGCCGGCCCGTCCCTCGATGGAGAGGAGCTGCCCTCGCACGTCGTCGAAGCGCAAAGCCTGCCCCCCCGGGCGGGCCACGCAGTGGCTGCCGTCTGCCGGAGCCCGTGGTGCCGGGCTTGCCGGTTCCCATGGGGCGACGCCGGGGGATACTTGCTGGCCGGGGCCTGAGAGCCGGGCGGCCAGGAACGCGGCCAGCTCTCCGAGGCGCTCTTCCATGAAGGACACGGTGGCAGCAAGGTAGCCGTATAGCTCGGGGGCGGCGCGCCGGCGGTGCCGCCCAAAATAGCGGAGCACCCCCATCTGGTTCCTGATCTTTCCCTCCACGAAGGCGCACGCCGCCGCCACCCCGCGGGCATCGGCGAGGGCCAGGAACTGTTCCCGCCGCTGCGCCACGGTGCCGAGGAGGGTGGGAGACATGAGGCGCGCGTATGGGCTTCCCCGGCTGTCAAGGAAGTTGACGAAGATGCCGTGCTCCACGCACGCCTCGACCACGTCGCTGGAGAAGCCGCAGCCGCGGCTGGCCACCGTCACCTGCTCGAGATCGCGAAAGGGTATCTCGGCCACGAGCCGGCCCTGCCGGCGCACGACCAGCCTCTCGCCGCTCTTGCCCAGCGAAAGGCCGAACTCATGCAGCACGAGGTGGCGCTTACCTTGGACGGCAGGCAGCCAGCGCGGGCGTCCCGCGGTTTCTTCGGGTTGGCGCCAGCCGTCCTGGCCCTTTTCTGGCTCCTCCGCTGCGCCCACCGGTTTCTTGCACCCCATCGCCCGGTTGTTACCCTTTCACGCTTTTTTAACTCAGGCAGGAAGTGTTATCGAAGCGGTTGTGAAGTTTTTCAAGCCGGGCGCCGGCGGCAGCGCGGCTGCGGGCGCGGTCGGCTTCGCCGGCAGGAACCGCGGGCGGGTGTGGCGTAATGGTAGACCCCGATGGAACAGCGCGGCAGGAACCCCAGCCGGTTTGGGCTGGAGCACCACGGCATCGTCAACGCGGGGGAGGTGCGGTGGAACCTCCCCACCTCCACCCTCTACGAGGAGGCCATCCGGCGGCGGGAGGGGTGGCTGGCGCACCTTGGTCCCTTGGTGGTGCGGACGGGGCACCACACGGGGCGTTCGCCGCGGGACAAGTACATCGTCCAGGACGATGACACGGCCGGACGGATCTGGTGGGGCAGCGTCAACCGGCCCCTGGCGGAAGAGGCCTTCGATCGGCTGCACCAGCGGCTTCTGGCCTACTACGAGGGCAAGGACCTGTACGTGCAGGACTGCTACCTGGGGGCCGACCCCCGTTACCGGCTGCGCCTGCGCGTCGTGACGGACAACGCCTGGCACAATCTCTTCGCGCGCAACATGTTCATCCAGCCGCCGCTCGAGGAACTGGGAGACTTCGTGCCGGACTTCACCATCCTGCACTCGCCGGGCTTCCACGCCGTCCCCGAGGAGGACGGCACCCGCTCCGAGGTCTTCATCATCATCCACTTCGGGCGCCGGCTGGTCCTCATCGGCGGCACCAGCTACGCCGGCGAGATCAAAAAGGCCGCCTTCACCATCATGAACTTCCTCTTGCCCCGGCAGGGCGTCCTGCCCATGCACTGCGCCGCCAACCAGGGACCCGCCGGCGACGTGGCCCTCTTCTTCGGCCTCTCCGGCACGGGCAAGACCACTCTCTCCACGGAACCCGGCCGCGCCCTCATCGGCGATGACGAGCACGGGTGGAGCGACGACGGCGTATTCAACTTCGAGGGCGGCTGTTACGCCAAGGTGATCCGCATCTCTCCCCAGGCGGAGCCGGAGATCTACGCCACCACGCGCCGCTTCGGCACCATCCTGGAGAACGTGGCCATAGACCCGGTGACGCGCCGTCTCAACCTGGACGACGACTCCCTCACCGAGAACACGCGCGCCGCCTATCCCATCAGCCACCTCCCTTCGGCAGTCCGGCACGGGCTGGGGGGTCCGCCGCAAAACATCTTCTTCCTGGCGGCCGACGCCTTCGGGGTGCTGCCGCCCATCGCCCGCCTGGAGGGGCGGCAGGTTCTCTACCATTTCCTCTCGGGCTACACGGCCCGCGTGGCCGGCACCGAGAAGGGGGTGCGGGAGCCGCAGGCCTGTTTCAGTGCCTGTTTCGGGGAACCGTTTCTCCCCCTGCATCCCGTCGAGTACGCCCGCCTCCTCGACACGCGGCTGCGGAGCGGCCGGGTGCGCGTCTGGCTCGTCAACACGGGCTGGAGCGGGGGGCCCTACGGGGTGGGCCGGCGCCTGCCCATCCCTCTCACGCGCGCCGTGGTGCGCGCCGCTCTCTCCGGCGCCCTGGACGAGGTTCCCTTCCGGGAGGAACCCGCTTTCGGGCTGGCGGTGCCCACCGTCTGTCCGGGGGTGCCGCCCGACGTGCTCTGGCCGCGGGATACGTGGGCGGACGGGGAGGCCTACGACGCCCAGGCGCGGCGGCTGGCGGGCATGTTCACCGAAAACTTTGAGCAGTTCGCGGGCGAGGTGCCCCGCGAGGTGGCCGCCGTCGGCCCCATCCCCTCGGCCTGACGCGGGCTGGTGCGGCCGCGCGAACAGCCGGTCGGACCCCGCGGGCCGCAGGACCGGTCGGACCCGGCAGCCGTGCGGCGAGCCTCTCCCCTTACTTGAGCAGGATGGCGACGATGATGGCCGTTACGCCGCTTGCCCAAAAGGCGAAGGCCCACTTGATGAGCCGCGCCTCCGCCTGGCTGATCTTGCGGTCGCTCTCGGCTCTGAGCCCGGTTTGTACCTGGTCTATCTCCGCCTTGAGCTCCGCATGGACCTGGGCGATATCCGCTTTGAGCTCGCTGCGGACCTGGGCGATTTCCGCTTTGAGTTCAGTGCGGACCTGGGCGATTTCAGCCTTGAGTTCTGTTTGGACCTGCGCGATTTCCGCTTTGAGCGTGTTGCGGACGTGGGCGATTTCCGCCTTGAGCTCTGTTTGGACCTGCTGGACCTTGGCCTCGACGGCCTGGATGGCCTGGGAGAACTCGCTGCGCAGCTCGCTAAAACCCCGGCTTATGGCATCGAGGATACGGTCGTTGTTCCAGCCGGTGATGGTGCTCACCATTTCTACCAACTCCCGCGCCGCCTCGTCGCCGAGGCGGTTGCGCAGGTTTTCAGGGACGACGATGAGAGGCGGTTCCCCCAACGCATCCACCACCTATCTTAGCACCGTTGCCATCCTCGATGTGCCACCAGTGCACGCAGGGCCGAAAGCCTTATCTCGATGTGCCACCGGCTGCACACAGGCCCAAAAGCCTTACCTCGGGACGCCAACTAGGGGTGCTAAGGAAACCATACCATATAGTGCCATTGGACGCAAGAGGTTAGGGGGTCGAGGTGCTGTCTGACGAGTACGCACGCGGGTGCAGGCGATATGTGTAGATGTGGGCGGCAGAGTGGCCGGGGGAGGCTGGACTTTGGAGGGAAGGGAACCGGCGGCCCTGGTGCTGGGGTTATTGGCGCTGGTCCTGGGTGTGGCGGCCAAGGTGCTTCTTAAAAAGGAAGCCATGGTGGGTGCCGATGCGGTGGCGGTGGCGTTCGGGTTTGCCGCTGCGGCCGCGCCGGTTCTCGTCCCTGCCTGGTGGCTGATGGCGGGGCGGGCCGCCGCCTCGCCCCTGTTTTCCCCCGTGGTTCTCCCGGCCATCGGTTCGACAGGCTTCTCGCCCTTACCGCCCTTGCCGCCGGCCGCCTGGGGTTTCGGGCTTGGATGGTGTGCCCAACCTGACGGGGGCCCTTTTTCGCCAGCGGGCGTACCGGGTGGCGCCCATGGGGGAGGTGGGTGTGTTCACTACCACGGCGGGTGCGGCGGCGGGCGCCTTGTTGCTCCTCCTTGGGGGCGGGGGGCGGGTCGGTCCGGCCCTTGCCTGTCTGGGCCTGGTGGCGGGCATGGCTGTCGTCCTTCTCAAAGGGGCGGTCCGGCTTGGCGAGGTGGGCGCGGTGGGAGCCCCCAGACCTTGGGCGGCTGATGCGGTGGCGGCGTGGCTCGCGTATGGTCTGGCGGCGGTGTTGGCCGGCCTGGCCGGCGGGGCAGCGGTGGTGGCGGGGACGGCCATGGCCTCGCTCGTTTGGCTCGCGCTGGGTGCCTGGCGGCGTGCGGCAAGGCGGAGCGGCGCCGGCCCCTCTGTGAACGTTGCCTGTTCGGTTTCCCCCGGCCCCCCAAAGCGGCGTGTGGGTGCCGCGGGCGTGCTGACGGCGCGCACGGCCGCCGCGGGGGTGCTGGAAGGCTTGGCGTGGCTGTGCTACGCCCAGGCCCTGAGCCTGGCGCCGCTCGTGGCGGGGAGCATCAATGCCTTCCAGGGCTTGGCCGTGGTGGCGGGCGGGCGTGCCGCCCTGGGCGAGCGAGTCACCCTGCGCCTGGCGGTGGCCTGCGCCTTGGGTGTGGGCGCCGTGTTCATGGCCATGCGGGCCGGTTAGGCCTGTGCCTCGGGTGTGATAGCCGAGTCCAGGGCCACGCGGGCCGGTTGGGCCTGGGACTCGGGTGTGATGGCCGAATCGAGAGCCATGCGGGCCGGTTGGGTTGGCGCCCGCGGGGCGACTCCCCCGGGCCAGGCTGGGCGCGGCCGTCCCGAGCGGCTAGCGCGAGGTGTTGGAGCGGAGGGCGGCCACGGTGGTGCGGGAGCCCGAGTAGAGGCCCACGGCGGCCAAGCCCGTGGCCAAACCCAGGTAGATGGCCTGGCGCGCGTCGCCCGGCGCCAGGAAGAAATAGCTGCCGGCAACGCCGAGGGCCAGGGCGGCCAGGGGCGCCCACTTGGTGGGCAGGCCGAGCCGCTTCAACACCTCCACCAGCCCCACTATGATGGGGACGATGGCCAGGTCACCCGGATTCTCCACGGTCATGGTGGTAACCCCCCAACCATCCTTATGCCGGGGGATGTCGACGAATGCACCGGTGGGCCGCCGTGTCGGCCGCGTCGGCGCGGCCCGCGCCCGGTCGCCGCGCGTCGAGGTGCCCCGCGCCTGGACGGCCCGGGCCTGGTCGGCCCGCGCCGGGGCGGTCCGCAGCGGGATGGCCACGTCGGGGCGGTCCGCAGCGGGATGGCCGCGCCGGGTGGGCGGGAGGGGCGGGCGCGGGCGCGTCGAATGCTAGGTGGCGGGGTGGGGCAGGTGGGCGCGAGCGAGCGGGAGGCGCAGTTCCCGAGCGGCACCGACGAGACGCAACTCCGGAGAGGGCTTGACGGGGCGCAGCTCCTCAGCGGCCTCAACGAGGCGCAGCGGGAGGCCGTGACCCATGCCGGCGGCCCTCTGCTGGTATTGGCGGGGGCCGGTAGCGGCAAGACGCGGGTGCTGGCGCGGCGGGCGGCGTGGCTCGTGGCCGGCGGCGAGGAGCCGCGGGGGGTCCTCTGCATCACCTTCACCAACAAGGCGGCGCGGGAGATGCGCGAGCGGGTGGCGGCCCTGGTGGGGCCGGGCGCTCTGGACATGTGGGTGTCCACCTTCCACGCCGCCTGCGCCCGCCTCCTCCGCCAGGAAGCCGACGAGATCGGCTTCCCCCGGAACTACACCATCCTGGACGAGGACGACCAGCGGGACCTGGTCCGCGAGGTGCTGGCGGACCTCAACCTGAGTGAGCGGCGGTGGCCCGTAGGCATGGTGCTCTCCCTCCTGAGCCGGGCCAAGGACCGGCTCGAGACTCCCGAGGACATGGCGCGCCGGGGCGGGGAGGGAGACGAGGCCCTTGCCCGCATCTACGCCGCCTACCAGGAAAAGCTGCGGCGCCATGACGCCCTGGACTTCGGCGACCTGATCCTGTACGCCGTCCAACTCCTGGAGGGGCGCGCGGAGGTGCTGGCGCGGTACCGTCGGCGCTTCCGCCACGTGCTGGTGGACGAGTACCAGGACACCAACCACGCCCAGTACCGCTTGGTGCGGGCCCTGGCGGGCGAGCACCGGCGGCTCTTTTGCGTGGGCGACGCGGACCAGGCCATCTACGGCTGGCGGGGGGCCGACTACGGTAACATCCTCCACTTCACCCGCGACTTTCCCGACGCGAGGGTGGTGCGCCTCGAGGAGAACTACCGTTCGACGGCGGCCATCCTCAGCGTGGCCGACCAGGTGATCCGCCATAACCGGCTGCGCCCCGAGCGGAGCCTCCGGCCCCGCCGCGAGGGGGGGCGGCGTCCCGTTTGGTGGACGGCCCGGGATGAGCTGCACGAGGCTGCCTTGGTGGCCGAGGAGATGGTGCGGCTGCACCTGGAGGAGGGGCGGCCCTGGGGGCACTTCGCCGTCCTGTACCGCACCCATGCCCAGTCGCGGGTGCTGGAGGAGGTTCTGCTGCGGCGGGGCGTGCCGTACGTCATCGTGGGGGGGTTCCGCTTTTACGAGCGGCGCGAGGTCAAGGACGTGCTGGCCTACCTGCGTCTGGTGGTGAATCCGCGGGACCGCCTCAGCTTTCAACGGGTGGTGAACGCTCCCCGGCGCGGGATCGGCCCGGCGACCCTGGCGCGGCTGGAGTCCTTCGCCCTGGCGCGGGGGCTGGAGCTGGAGGAGGCGCTGGCGCGGGTGGGGGAGGTGCCTGGGATCATGCCGCCGCAGGCGCGCGCCCTGGCCGGGTTTCACGAACTGATCCTGGAGCTGCGGCGGCAGGCGGCCGCGCTGCCGGTCTACGAGCTCCTGCAGGAGGTCATGGCCCGCACCGGCTACCGCCGCTGGCTGCTGGAGGAGTTCGGCGACGAGGGGCTGAGCCGGACGGAGAACCTGGACGAGCTGCTGACGGTGGCCCGCGAGTTCGAGCGGGGCGCCCTCGCTGCGGCCGACGGTGGCACGGCGGGCCGGGACGGTGCTCCCCCCGCGGGCGAAGGCGCGACGGGCCAGGATGGTGCCCGCCCGGCGGGCGAAGGCGCGGAGGCCGGGCTTGACGCCGTGGCGCGGTTCCTCGAAACGGTGGCCCTGGCCTCGGGTGCCGACGAGGAGACGGGCGGCGAGCGGGTGAGCCTCATGACCCTGCACGCCGCCAAGGGCCTGGAGTTTCCCGTGGTTTTCCTGACGGGGTTGGAGGAGGGGGTTTTCCCCCACCTGCGCTCCCTGGAGTCGCAGGAGGGGCTGGAGGAGGAGAGGCGCCTCTTCTACGTGGGCCTGACGCGGGCCCGCGATCTTCTCTACCTTCTGGATGCCCGCTGTCGCACCCTGCACGGCGCCCCGCGCGACAATGTGCCGTCCCGGTTCCTGGCGGAATTCGACCCGGACCTGGTGGAGCGGCGCACGGCCGAGGATCGCGCCGCCCTGCGGCCTCACGGCAGCCCCGCAGACGGCGCAGGCGGTCGCGGCGGCGCGGGCCGCAGTGCGGGCGGCGGCGCGGGTGATGGCGCGGGCCGCAGTGCGGGCGACGGTGCGGGCAGCAGTGTGGGGCGCAATGCGGCCGGCGGAGCGTGGGCGGCCGGGTTGCGGTCGGGTAGGGCGGGGGCGGCGGGCGGGTGGGGCGAGCCGTGAGGGCGGGGCTTGTCGCCCGGCTCTGGCAGGGGGTGGTGCTGGGGGTGGCGGTGGTGCTGCCGGGCATCAGCGGCGGGACGGCCGCCCTGGTGATGGGCATCTATGAGGAACTGGTGCGCGACTTCAGCCACTTCCGCTGGCGCCCTCACCTGGTCCTGGCGGCGGGGGCAGCGGCCGGCCTCCTGGTGGGCGCGCGCGCCATCGGGTGGGTGCTGGCGGTCGTGCCTGACCGGCTGGCCGCCTTCCTCCTGGGGGTGGTGCTCGCCAGCGCCTGGCTCGTGCTGCGCCGCTTCCCGCGGCCCGGTCCCGCCGGCCTCCCGGCTCTCCTTGCCGGCTTTCTCCTCGCCGTGGCCCTGGCGGGCGAGCCCCTGGCGCGCAACGGCCGCGAGGCGGCGCCGGCCGGAATCTTCCTCGGCGGCACCGTGGCGGCGGCCGCCATGATGCTGCCCGGCATGAGCGGCGGCACTCTCCTCCTCATGCTGGGCCTCTACGACGACATGGTGACAGCCCTCAACCGGCTGGAGTTGGCGCGGCTCGCCGTCTTCTCGGCCGGGGCGGTCCTCGGCATGTTCGGCGTGGCCCGGGCCGTGTCCCGCCTTCTGGTCATGGCGCCCGTGCCCGTTGGGCTTTTCCTGGGGGGGATGATCCTGGGCTCGGCCCGGGCCGTGGTGCCCGCCGTTTTCGACCCGGCGGCGGCCTTGCTCCTCCTGGCCGGGGCCGTTTCCGTCTACGCCGCCGCGCGGGGGGAAGCCGACCATGCCGCCTGACGGGGGCACCGCCGCCCCGCCGGATTACCCTTGCGGGCGAGGCTCGGCCGCCGCGCCTCCGGATTCCCGTCGCGGGCGAGGCTCGGCCGCTGCGTTCCCGGATTCACCCCGCGGAGAGGGCACCGTGGCGGCGGGGGCCGAGGTCCACAGGGAGGAGGGCACCGGCGTCGCGGAGGAAGAGGTGCGGGAGCGGCTGCGCCGCCTGCGGGAGGAGATCGCCTACCACGATTACCGCTACTACGTCCTGGACGCCCCCGTCATCACCGATGCCGAATACGATGAGCTGGTGCGGGAACTGGCGCGCCTGGAGGAGGCCTACCCCCACCTAGTGACGCCCGACTCGCCCACCCAACGGGTGGGGGGCAAACCCGCCGAGGGCTTTGCCCAGGTGCGCCACCCGGTGCCCCTTTTGAGCCTGGCCAACGTCTTCAGCGGGGAGGAGATCCTGGACTTTCACCGGCGGGTGCGGTCGCTCCTGCCCGGCGAGGCGGTGGCCTACGTGGTGGAACCCAAGTATGACGGCCTGTCCGTGGCTCTCCGGTATGAGGAGGGGGTGTTCGTCGCCGGTGCCACCCGCGGGGACGGCGAGGTGGGCGAGGACGTGACGGCCAACCTGCGCACCGTCAGGACCATTCCCCTGCGGCTCCTGGGTAATCCGCCGCCCGTCCTCTGGGTGAGGGGCGAGGTCTTCATGCCCCGGCGCGCCTTCGAGCGGCTCAATGAGGAACGGGCGCGGCAGGGCGAGCCTCTTTTCGCCAACCCGCGCAACGCGGCGGCCGGTTCGGTGCGTCAGCTCGACCCGCGCGTGACGGCCCGGCGGCGGCTGGACTGTTTTGTCTACGAGATCCTGACCATGGAGGGCCGGGGGGTGCGCACCCAGGCGGAGGCCCTCTCCTTGCTGAGCGAGTGGGGTTTCAAGGTGAACCCGGAGCACCGCCTCTTCCACGACGCCGAGGAGATGGCCCGCCATTGCGTGGAGTGGGAAGAGCGGCGCTGGGGGCTTCCCTACGACGTGGACGGGATGGTCATCAAGGTCAACGACCTGGACCAGCAGCGCCGGCTGGGGACCACGGCCAAGAGCCCCCGCTGGGCCGCCGCCTATAAGTTCCCCGCCGAGCAGGCGCGCACCCGTCTCCTGGACGTGGAGGTGTCGGTGGGCCGAACGGGGGCGCTCACGCCCATCGCCATCCTGGAGCCGGTGCGGCTGGCGGGCACCACCGTGGCGCGGGCAAGCCTGCACAACGAGGACTACATCCGGGCCAAGGACATCCGCCTGGGCGACGTGGTGGTGGTGCAAAAGGCGGGGGAGATCATCCCCGAGGTGGTGCGGGTGGTGGAGGAGGCGCGCACCGGCGCGGAGCGGCCTTTCCGCATGCCGGACCGGTGCCCTGTCTGTGGCGCCGAAGCCGTGCGCCTGGAGGGGGAGGCGGCTCGCCGCTGCACCAACGTGGCCTGCCCAGCCCAGGTGCGGGAGACGGTCCGGCACTTTGCCTCCCGCGCCGGCATGGATATAGAGCGGGTGGGGCCGGCCCTCATAGACCAGCTCCTGGACAAGGGGCTCATCCGCGACGCCGCCGACCTCTACTACCTCCGCCCCGAGCAGCTGGAGCCCCTGGCGCGCATGGGGGCCAAGTCGGCCGCCAACGTGGTGGCGGCCGTCGCCGCTTCGCGGGAGCGCCCTCTTCACCGCCTGCTCTACGCCCTGGGCATCCGCCTGGTGGGGGAGCGGACGGCCGAGCTCCTGGCCGAGCGCTTCGCCAGCGTGGACGAGCTGGCCGCCGCCTCGGAGGAGGAGCTGCGTCAGGTCCCCGAAGTGGGCCCGGTGGTGGCCGAGAGCATCCGCGCTTTCTTCCGCCAGCCTCAGAACCGCGACCTCCTCGAGCGGCTGCGCCGGGCCGGCGTGCGCCTGGCCCGCCCCGAGGCCGGGGGTGCCCGCCCGGCCGGGCCGCGGCCGCTGGAGGGCCTCACCGTCGTCATCACCGGCACGCTACGGACCATGACCCGCCAAGAGGCCGAGGAAGCCGTGGCCGCTCTGGGCGGCCGGCCCGGCGGCAGCGTGAGCCGGAAGACGAGCTACGTGGTCGTGGGGGAGAATCCGGGTTCGAAGTACGACCGCGCCCGCGAGCTGGGAGTGCCCATCCTGGACGAGGCGGGCTTCCTCCGCCTCCTCGGCCGCGCATGAGCCGGGCGAGGGAACCCGCGGGGGCGGAGCAACCGGCGAGGGCCGCGGGTGGGCGGAGCGGTCGCCGAGGGCCGCGGGGCCGCAGTGGCGCGCGGCCAAATGAAAGCGATTGGGGGGGATGGCGGTGCGGGTGCTGGTGACGGGGGGAACGGGCTTCGTGGGGCGGGCGGTGACGGAGGAGCTGGTGCGGCACGGCCACGAGGTGCGTGTACTGAGCAGGCACCGCCCGGCCGCCGGCTTCCCCGCGCCGGGCCTCAACGTCGCGTGGACGCCGGGTGACGTGGGCGACGCCGAGGCGCTACGCCGGGCGGCCGAGGGGTGCGAGGGGCTGGTGCACCTCGTGGCGATCCGGCGCCAGGTGGGCGGGCTGACGCACCGGGCGGTTACGGCCGAGGGGACGGCGCGGGCTGTGACGGCGGCCCGGGAAGCGGGGGTGCGGCGCTGCGTTTACGTGAGCGCCCTGGGCGTCGAGGGCGGCCCGGACACCGAGTATTTCCGCGCCAAGCGGGCGGCGGAGGCGGCGGTGCGGGCCTCGGGGTTGGAGTGGGTGATCCTGCGCCCGTCCTTCATCGTCGGGCCAGGCGGTTTCGTGGAGGAGTACGCGCGGCTCGTCCGGCGCCTGCCCTTCGTGCCGGTGCCGGGCGGGGGGCGCTACCAGGTGCAGCCGGTAGCCCTGGGCGACGTGGCGCGCGCCTGTCGTCTGGCTTTGGAGAAGCCGGAGGCCGCCGGGCGCGTCTATGACCTCGCGGGGCCGGAGCGTATGAGCTTTGCCGCCTTTGTGACGCTCATCGCCCAGGCCGTCAGGGGGCGGGCGCTGCCGGTGCTGCCCGTACCCCTGGCCGTCATGTTCCCGGTGGCGGCGGTGCTGGGCCGCCTGGCGCCGGCCCGCGCTCCCGCCACGGTGGAGGAACTGCGCATGCTGGTGGCCGGCAACGTGGGCGACCCCGGCCCGGCCCGCAATGAGCTGGGCATCGAGCCGACGCCCGTAGAGGCTGCGGTCCGGTCCGCCGTCGCCGCCCTCAGCGGGGAGTGAGGATCTCCCTGAGTGCCGCCGCCGTCGTCACGGCGAGACCGGGTATCCGACAGCTTGTGGCGCCGCCGGTCACGCCGTCGGTCACCAGGATGGCGCCCCTGGCCGAAGCCGTCGCGGCCAGGACGGCCTCGCGCAGGGAGAGAGAACCATGCGCCCCCCAGCGAACCCAGCAGGTCCCCGCGGCCCGCGCTATCGCGCTATCGAGCGACACTGTTTCAAGGGCCGAGAGGAGGAGGCGCAGAACGCGCTCCTCCTCGGGCTGCATCCGCCCGAGGCAGGCGTAGATCTCCATCTCGGTTAGGGCCGAGATCAGCACTGTGTCGTCATCGTCGAGGAGGTGCAGCGCGGCGACGGTGTCGGGCTCGCCGCGCAGCAGGTCCAGCAGCACGCCAGTGTCAAGCAGGTAGCGACCCATGGTACCCCTCCCGCGGCGACCCCTTTATCGCCTGCCGCGCTCCGTCTCTCTCACCCCGCGACCGCTCCACCGCACCCCGCGACCCGTCCGGCTCTGCCCGCGATCCGTCCAGCGCACCCCGCGACCCGTCCAGTGCCGTCCGCGAGCGGGTGTGTCGCGCCCACAGCGTGTGCGGCGGGGGGAAGGCGCGGCGGGGAGCCAGTCTCTTGCTGCCGAAGAAGCCGGACACGATGCTCACTGCGTACGGGAAGGAGGTGGGTCTGCCGCAGTACGCCTGGACCGCGCGCCGCACCAGCTCGGCCACGGACACCCCCATCTCCTTGGCTGTTCGCTCAATCATGGCCCATTGCTCCTGGGAAAGATTGAGCTGAGTCCGCTTGCCGAATCCCATAACACACCACCGTTACCAGTATAGGGATTGGCAACCGGCCTGTCAAGGGTTGGGCAGTCCCACGGTACCGCGGCCGGGCATGGGGGCGGTCATAGACGCATTGAGTGTGTTTACAGCAAATCCTACAGCACTGCCGTGTACAGCGGAGGCGCTGTACTGATGCGAGGCGAGTGTATCCATCACCCACCGGCTCACCCACCGACCCGGCCCGTAGCGGTGACTCCACGGCGGCGGTTCAAAGGGGATCGGGTTTCCGACCGCGTGCGCGTCCGGTCCCGCGGGCGGTCCTGCGGGCGGTCCGGCGGGAGGTCCCGGGGGCGGTCCAGTGTGCGGTTCCGGGGGCGATTCCGCGAAGGGCGGGTGTTTCGTGGGTTTCGTGTTAATAGGGGAAGTGTTGGTCGGCCATCCTATCGGCGGTGACGTTGCGGGGAGGGGGGTGAGGCCGGGTGACCCTGACCTACACGGAGACGTGGTGGGTTGAGGAGTGCATCAAGGCGGAAGCGCTGGCGGTCAAGCAGTTGCTGGCCTGCGAGCAGACCTGTTCCGACCAGGAACTCAAACAGATTTGCCGCGAGTTGGCGGAAACCCATCGGCGCCACGTGGATACCATCGCACGCGCCGCGGGAGTGTACTGAACGTTGGGATGGCCGGAGAGGGCCACGGGCGCCGGCGCTGTCTGGCGCCCCCGGAGAGGTCGCGCATGCCGCAGAGAGAGGAGGGGTGAGCCACCTTGGCCATCTTGAGTGACAAGGACATGGCCTCCAACGTGCTGATGCTGGAGAAGTCCATCGCCGAGCGGTATCATTGGAGCGCCCTGGAGGCCTTCAACCAACCGGTGCTCCAGACCATGCTGCAGCTCCACGACGAAGTCCACCGTAACGCCCGGCGCGTCTTCGACTATATGAACCGCAAGGGCTGGTACCAGCCGCGCGCCGCCGACGCGGCCACCGTGCAGTGGTTCCAGAACGCCGTGCGCCAATCCCAACAGGAGGTGGGCACGGTCATGCACAATCTGCCGCCCGTCGGCCAACCCGCTCGCGAACCAGTCTTCGCGGGCGTCGGAGCCGGGATCGGCGCGGCCCCCGGCGGGGGTTGGGCCGGTCCGGTGTACCAGCGCTTCTAACCCCCCGGGCCTCGTCCGGACGGGACGCCGGCCCCGCAGTCGGAGCGCCGGCGGGCGCCGGGGGGCCAAGGGGAAACGGCTGCCGAGCAGGATGGGGACCGCCCGCGCGGCGGTCCTTTTGTTTATTCTGTCACCTGGGGGATGACGGGTGGCGGGGGCGATGGGGACAGGCAGTTATGTGCTCTGGTTTGAGGAGCTCGGCGCGGCCGACGTGGCGGTGGTGGGGGGCAAGAACGCCTCCCTGGGCGAGATGCTACGGGCCCTGGGCGGACGAGGTGTGCGGGTGCCCGAGGGCTTTGCGGTTACCGCTCAGGGATACCGGGACTTTGTGGCGGCCAACGGCCTCGCCGGCGTGGTCCGGGAGTGGTTGGCCCGCCGCCGGGAGGGGCGGGCTTCCCTTGCCGAGGCGGGGGAAGCCATCCGCACGGCCTTTATGGCCGGGGAGCTGCCGGGGGCGCTGGCCGAGGCGGTGGGCGCGGCCTACGAGGAACTGGGGCGGCGGCTGGGGGTGAGGGAGCCGGAGGTGGCCGTCCGCTCCAGCGCCACGGCCGAGGACCTGCCCGAGGCCAGCTTCGCCGGACAGCAGGAGAGCTTCCTCAACGTGCGCGGCAGGGAAGCCGTCCTCGCCGCGTGCCGCCGTTGCTACGCCTCTCTCTTCACCGACCGCGCCATTGTGTACCGGGAGCGGCACGGCTTCGACCACCTCAAGGTGGCCCTGTCCGTGGGGATCCAGAGGATGGTGCGGGCCGACCTTGGTGCCGCTGGCGTCCTCTTCACCCTGGACCCGGAGAGCGGCTTCCCCGAGGTGGTGGTGGTCACGGCGACCTGGGGGTTGGGCGAGAGCCTGGTGGGCGGGGCGGTGACACCGGACGAGTACGTGGTCTATAAGCCCCTCCTGGCCCGCGGGGGGGTCAGGCCCCTCCTGAGCCGGACGCGGGGCCACCGGCCTGTGAAAGTCGTTTACGCCCCGGAGGGGCAGGGCACCGTGACGCTGCCGGCCACGCGGGCGGAGGAGGAGAGCTTTGTCCTCGGCGAGGAGGAGGTGCTGCAACTGGCGCGCTGGGGGGTGGCCATCGAGGGGCACTACGGGGTGCCCGTGGACGTGGAGTGGGCGCGGGACGGCGTAACGGGCGAGCTGTTCGTGGTGCAGGCTCGCCCCGAGACGGTGCACGCCCGCCGGCGGGCGGGGCGGCTGCGGACCTTCGAGCTGGGGCGGCGGGGCCGGGTGCTGGTGACGGGGCTGGCCGTGGGCCAGGGGATCGCCGCCGGCAAGGTGTGCGCCTTGGGAAGCCCCCGCGAGGCCGAGCGGTTTCCCGACGGTGCAGTATTGGTGGCGGCCGTCACCGACCCGGACTGGGTGCCGGTGATGCGGCGCGCCGCCGCCGTGGTGACGGACCGGGGCGGCCGCACGTGCCACGCGGCCATCGTCAGCCGCGAGCTGGGCATACCCGCCGTGGTGGGCACTGGCTCGGGTACGCGCATTCTCCGCGAGGGAGCGGAGGTGACCGTCTCGTGCGCCGAGGGGGAGGTGGGTCGGGTATACGAAGGCTTCCTCCCCTATGAGGTGCGGGAGCTGGACCTGGGCGAGCTGCCGACCACGCGGACCCGGGTCATGGTCAACCTGGGCGACCCCGGGGCGGCCTTCCGCTGGTGGTGGCTGCCCTGCGACGGCGTGGGCCTGGCGCGGGTGGAGTTCATCATCGCCAACCACATCCGCGCCCACCCGCTGGCCCTGCTCCGTTACGACGATGTGTGGGACGAGGAGGCCAGGCGGCAGATCGCGGACCTGGCGCGGGGCTACGGTGACCTGGGTGAGTATTTTGTCGAACGGCTGGCCCAGGGCATCGCCCGCATTGCCGCGCCGTGGCATCCCCGGCCCGTCATCGTGCGCTTCAGCGATTTCAAATCCAACGAGTACGCCCACCTGGTGGGCGGGCGCCAGTTCGAGCCGGTGGAGGAAAACCCCATGCTGGGCCTGCGCGGCGCTTCCCGCTACTACCACCCCGACTACCGTCCCGCCTTCGCCCTGGAGTGCCGGGCCATCCGCCGCGTGCGCGCCGAGATGGGACTGGGCAACGTGGCGGTCATGATCCCCTTTTGCCGCACGCCCGAGGAAGCCGACCGCGTGCTGGCAGTGATGGCGGAGAACGGCCTTGTCCGCGGGGAGGACGGTCTGGAGGTCTACGTCATGTGCGAGATCCCGGCCAACGTGGTGCTGGCGGAGGAATTCGCGGCCCGCTTCGACGGCTTCTCCGTCGGATCCAATGACCTGACCCAGCTGGCCCTGGGCGTGGACCGGGACTCGCCCTCCCTGGCCTACCTCTTCGATGAACGCCACCCCGCCGTCACGCGGCTTGTGGCCGATGTGATCCGGCGCGCCCATGCGGCGGGCGTCAAGGTGGGGATCTGCGGCCAGGCGCCGGCGGATCATCCGACCTTCGTGGACTTTCTTGTGGGGGAGGGGATTGATTCCATCTCGGTGGACCCGGAGCGGTGGGCCGAGGTGCGGCGGCGGGTGGCAGCCGCCGAGGCGCAGTCTGCCCCCGCTGCCCGCGCCGGGCCGGCAGAGCTTACATGACGGCGGCCACGCGCACCCCCAGGAGGGAGAGGACGGTGTTGGGGCGGAAGCCTGGTATGACCCGCCCGTCCACCACGGCCGTGGGCACCAGATAGACGCCCATGGCGGCCAGATCCTCCAGGTAACGGGGGTTGTCCGTGGTGTTGCGCTCTTCGTAGGGAACCCCGTACTCGGCCAGGATGGCGCGGTAACGTTCACAAAAGAGACAGCCTGTCCGCGTGTAGAGGATCAGGTACGGTTGCCGCACGGGGTCACCTCCTGTGGGGTTGCCTGGCAGCCCGGTACGGGGCTGGAGGAGGCCGCGTCCGTCGTCGCGGCAAGGCCCGGCCCGCCCGGGGAGGCCAGGTTGTCGGCCAGGGCCGAGAGCGTCCCGGCGAATGTTCGCAGCCAGTCGGCCAGCCCGGTTATCTCCTCGGCGGCGGCCGTGGTGTGACGCCCCAGGGTGACGAGCGCCGACGGGTCTCTTCCGCCGCCCTCGCCGGCAGCCCGGACCAGGGCCATCATGTCCCGGGCGATGGTGTCGGCGGCCGAGGCCATCTGCTCCGCCACCGCTTGCAGCTCGCGGCCGTGAGCTGCCAGTTGCAAGCCGATGTTCTCCAGGGCGGAGAGTGCCGTCGTCATGAAGCCGTCACCGGTTCGGCGGGCGCCCGCAAGGGACCTGTTGCCGCCTGCGGTTGTCTTGCCCGCCGCTCTGTCCGAACCAGCGTGGGCGCGCCCGGCTGCCAGTCGGCCGGGCACAGCTCCCCCGTGCGGAGGGCCCTCAAAACCCGCAGGGTTTCATCCACGCTCCGCCCCACTGCCTCGTCGTGGACGACCTCGTGCCGCACGACGCCCCCTGGATCCACGATGAAAAGGCCGCGCCGTGCGACGCCGGCTTCCTCGTCCAGGACGCCGTAGGCCCGGCTCACCTCTTTGCTGAGATCGCTGGCCAGGGGGAAGGCCACCGGGCCAAGGACGAACTCGATCCATGCCTGATGGCTGTACACGCTGTCGGTGCTTACGGCCAGGAGGTCGGCGCCCAGGGCGCGGAATTCTTCCGCCCGCCTGCTGAAGGCCATGATCTCCGTCGGACAGACGAAGGTGAAATCCAAGGGGTAGAAGAGAAGCACGAGCCAGCGGCCACGGTAATCGCCCAGCGAAACGTCCTCGTCGAGGAAGTCCAGGTTCTTGGTGCTCTTGAGGCAAAAGGCCGGTGCCGGTTGGCCCACGAGGGACATGGACGATCCACCCCCGGAACCCGATGTTCGCGATTAATTATCGCCGGGTGAAAGCCATCCTTTCAGCCTCTGTCGCGGGGGCGATGGCGGCCGGGATAGCGGCGGCTTGGGGGTCAGGGGAGAGTCCCTATAATTAAAGGGGCTGATCTATGAGGCAACTGGACCTCCTCATCGTGGGGGCGGGGCCCTGCGGTCTCGCCTGCGCCGCGGCGGCCGAGCGGGCCGGTCTGCGTTATGCCGTGCTGGACAAGGGCTGTATCGTCCACACCCTTTACCGCTTCCCGCGAAACATGGTCTTTTTCAGCACGCCGGACCTCCTCTCCCTGGCGGGGGTGCCCTTCCTCTGCGCGGGGGAGAAGCCCACGCGGGCCGAGGCGCTCCAGTATTACCGCGGCGTGGCGGCGGCGCTGGGGCTGAGGGTGCACACCTACGAAGAGGTGGTGGGAATCCGGCGCCGCGGGGGCGGGTTCACCGTGATGAGCCGGCCGACGGGCCCGGCGAAAAGGGACGGAGGGACACCGGTCCGAGGCGGGGCCTCCGCGGCGGGACAAGAGGGCGCCCGCCGGTGGGAGGCCGGGGCCGTGGTCCTGGCCACCGGTTACTTCGACAACCCCAACCTGCTGGGAGTGCCGGGGGAGGATCTGCCCCATGTGTCCCATTACTTCAGCGAGGGGCATCCCTGCTACGGCCGGGACGTGGTGGTGGTGGGCGGCAACAACTCGGCCGTGGAGGCGTTCATGGAGCTGTACCGCTGCGGTGCCCGCGTGACGCTGGTGCACCGGGGCGAGGGCTTGGGGGCCAAGGTCAAGCCCTGGGTGCGCCCGGTGGCCGAGGCGCACATTGCCAAGGGGCACGTGCGCGCCCTCTTCCGGACGCGGCTTGCCGCCATTGAGCCCGACCGGGTCCTGGCGGAGCGCGACGGGGAATCCGTGGAGGTGCCGGCCGACTTCGTTTTTCTCCTCGTCGGGTTCCGTCCCGATCACCGGCTGCTCCTGGAGCTGGGTGGGGAGGTGGACCCGGCCACGGGGGTGCCCGTCCACGACGCCGAGACCATGGAGACCACGGTGCCCGGCCTCTTCCTGGCGGGGGTGTACGCCGCCGGCTTCGACGCCAACAAGATTTTTATAGAGAACGGCCGCTGGCACGGGGAGAGGATCCTGGCCCGTCTGCGCGGGGTGCGCCCGCCCGCCGCGGCCGTCGCTCCGGGGGCCTGACCGAGCGCCCGGCAGGGCGCCCTTACGGCTGTCGCCCGGGAGCCTGACCGGCGCGCCCGGCAGGGAGCCCTGCGACCGTTGCCCGGAGGGGAGGGCCGGCTCCTTGGCCGGCTTGCAACGGCCCCTGCCCTTGTTGGCGAGACGCAATATAATGACTATAATGGCATTATGTGGTGGACGGGGTTGACTCCGGTCGCGGGCCGCGTGCTGGCCGTGGCGGTGCTCTTCGCGACGGGGGTAGGGATGTGGTTTTGGAAGGGGCGGGAGGCGGGCGGCGTGGCGGCCGACACGGCCGCGGATGCGGCCTTCGATGTGGGCGCCGGCCGTTTGGCGGGTGAGGCCGATGCGGGCGCCGCCCGGCGGGGAGCGGGCGGTGCGCCGGAGCCGGAGAAGGGGGCCGGCGGGGAGCCGTCGCGGGCGGAGCGCTGGCTGGCCGTGCATGTGGCGGGGGCGGTGGAGAGGCCGGGTGTGTACCGGCTGCCTACCGGGGCCCGGGTCGAGGACGCGGTCTATGCCGCGGGCGGGGCCGCGCGGGGTGGTCGTCCCGATGTGCTCAATCTGGCGGCGCCGCTGGAGGATGGGGTCAGAGTCTACGTGCCGTCGGCGGAGGAGGTGCGGCGGCAAGGCCTGGCGCCAGGCGAGTCCTGGCCGCAGGGTGCGGGTGGCGGCTCCGCCTGGACCGGTACCAGTGGCGGCATGGCCGGGGTCGGGCCGGGCGTCGTCGGGGTCGGGCCGGAGGGCTCGGCTGGCAGGGCCGGCGGCGGTGGAGCCGGTCGCGTGGATGTCAACCGGGCCACGGAGGCCGAGTTGGACGCCCTCCCCGGCATCGGGCCGGCCCTGGCCCGGCGCATCGTGGAGTACCGCCGAACCCACGGTCCCTTCCGGCGCGTGGAGGACCTGCTGGAGGTTCCGGGCATCGGTCCGGCCAAGCTCCAGGCGTTGCGGCCGCTGATCGTCCTGCGCTGAGCCATGCGCGCCTCGGCGAGGGGCGGTGGACGCAGGACCGGCTCCGGCGGCCGGGCAACGGGCGGATGTCGGCAGGAGTTTTCCGTGGCCACGGTTACGGAAAGAAGGAGGTTGACGTAGGATCTGCGAATACGTTGTGAGTCGGCGGGTCGTCAAGGGGGCAAGGCCGTGGAGGGCTTGCTCGTGCCGGACGACGTAGGTCGCGTCTACGAAGTCCGAGAGTGGCGCAATGCCAGAGGACGCATGATGCCCGGTGAGTTTGCGGAATTGGAGGAGCTTGCGAAGCGGGGTGCCGAACGCCCTCCTCCTGGAAGGATTGGAGCTCATACGGCTCTGGGGTTTCGCATACAAGACGAACCTCGTATGGTACAAGGTGCGCAAGGACAGCGGCCCCGACGGGCGCGGTATGGGCTTTTATTTCCGGAACACCACCGAACTGGTGCTCTTCGGGGTGCGGGGTGGGTTGCGTACCCTTGCCCCCGGCCGCCGGCAGGTGAACGTGATCGTGAGCCGCAAACGCGAGCATTCGCGCAAGCCGGACGAATTATACGCCATTGTCGAGCGTTGCAGTCCCGGTCCGTACCTGGAGCTCTTCGCCCGCGCGCGGCGCCGTGGCTGGACGGCGTGGGGGGAAGAGGTGGATTCGTACGAGTCGGCACCGCGCGTATATAGGGGATACGGCACTGGACTCGCCTCGGGCGCGCGTCAGGTGTCGTTGCCCATCCTGGCACCTGCGCTTCCCGCGGATCCGGATGCGCTGCCCGCCGACGTCTGATGCCGCGGTGGGTGGAGGAGATGCCGGGTCCCGGCGGATCACGCCGGGGGGCCTCGCCCGCGCCGCGGAGACCCTGCTGGGGCTGGGGGCCGCGGTGTGGGCGGGGAGGCCTGCCTGGGAACAGCTGGCCCTGGTTTTGGCGCGGCGGGGGGAGCCGGGCGATTTGTTGCGCTGGTGGCTGGCGGTGCTCCTTGCGCTGCCGCCGGTCCTGGCGCTGGTGGGACTGATCCTGAGCGGCAATCTCCGCGGGTCGGCCGCCCGGGGCGGCTTCGGCGCCGTGGCGCCGCTCCTCGCGGGGGCGGCAGGAACGGCGGCCAATGTGGTGGGCGCGGGGCGGGGTACGTTGGTGGTGCCGGCCGGCCTCCTGCTGGCCGTGGCGCTGGTTCGCTGCCTGCGGGTGCGGCCCCATCCCCTGGCCGTGGCCGGCACGGCCGTTACCGGCTTTGCCCTGGTCGGACTGGGGTACGTGGCATGGGTCATGTTGCTCCTCGCCGGGGCGGGTGGTGCCGCCGCGGGCGCCAACGGCGGCGGGGCGGGCGGTGGCGGCGCTGCGGGCGCCATCGGCGGTGGGGCGGGCGGTGCTGCCGGTGCGGGCGCCCCCGGCGACCAAGGGGTGACGGTGCAAACGGTGACGGGGGGGCTGGAGGTGCCGTGGGCCCTCGGCTTCCTCGGCCGGGAAGAGATCCTCCTCACCGAGCGACCCGGACGCGTGCGGCTCGTGCGCCAGGGCCGGCTGACGAAGGAACCGATCCTTACGCTGCCCGTGGCGGCGGAGGGGGAGGGCGGGCTCCTGGGGTTGGCCGTCCATCCGCGGTATCCGGCGAAACCGTGGATTTACCTTTATTACACGTACCGCCGGGGAGACGGCCGCCTTGCGAACCGCGTGGCCCGCTACACGGTGCGCCGCGCTCCGGCGGGGGAGGGGGTGCGGCTGGACGAGCCGGCGGTCATCTTGGACGGCGTCCCCGGCGCCCGCTTCCACGACGGGGGTCGGTTGCGCTTTGGCCCCGACGGCAAGCTCTACGTGACGACGGGGGACGCGGGGCAACCGCGCCTGGCGGCCGACCGGCGCTCGCTGGCCGGCAAGGTCCTGCGCCTGGAGGACGACGGTCGCGTGCCCCGCGACAACCCGTTTCCCGGCTCGCCCGTCTGGTCCTCCGGGCACCGCAACCCGCAAGGGCTGGCCTGGGACGCCGCCGGCCGTCTCTACGTGGTGGAGCACGGCCCTTCGGGCGAGTTCGGTCTCTGCTGTCGCGATGAGGTGAATCTGGTGGTGCGCGGCGGCTTCTATGGCTGGCCCTACCGCGCCGCAGGGACGCGCGCGGGGGGCGGTCGGCCGCCGGCCACGCCGCGGGACCCGGTGGCCACGAGCGGGGCGAAGGATACCTGGGCGCCGGGCGGGGTGGGCGTGGTGCCCTGGCCGGGCCACCCCTGGCGGGGCGATCTCCTGGTGACCGCCCTGCGGGGGGAGCGCCTGCTGCGCCTGCGCCTGGCGCAGGGCCATGCCGACCGGGTGGCGGCCGTGGAGACGGTGCTGCGGGGCTACGGCCGCCTGCGGGACCTGGTCCCGGGACCCGACGGGTGCCTTTACTTCACCACCAGCAACCGGGACGGTCGGGGTCGGCCGGTGCGGGACGACGACCGCCTCCTGCGCCTTTGCCCGGGCGCGACCGGGCTCGCGGGCGACGGCGCCGGCCGCGGGGGCCAGGCTCCGACCGGCGCGCACCCGGGTGCCCCGCGCTGACGGGCGCGCGCCGGGTCAGGGCCGGGCGGTGGCCGGCGCGGGATGCGAGGCTTCCTCCGGGGCCGGTTCCAGAGACAGGATCCGGTCGAGGCGGAAGGTGCGTTCCTCGCCGCGCAGGGCGCAGTAGGCCCGCAGGCCGAGGAAGGTCCTGCCTCCGTATTCGGCTTCCCCGACGTGGCGCGGCCAAACCACCCGTTCCGATTTCTCGTCGTTGGGTTTCAGGTAGACGATCCGGAGGGCCTTCCCCTCGCGGATGGCCAGCTCCACCAGTTCCCGCTTTCGCTCAAGGGGCAGTGCCTCCTCCGACCGCCGGTAATGAAACGCGGTGAGAAACTTCATAACCCGGCGGTCGCTCCAGACCTGGCGCCGGGTGAGGAGGCGCCTGAGGACCAGGCCGGTCAGACTGGTGCAGCGGCTGAGGGCCACGTACACCTGTCCCGGCGCGAAGGCGCCGCGCCCCAGGTCAATGACCGCCCGGGGAAAGGTCTTGCCCTGGGCCTTGTGGATGGTCACCGCCCAGCCCAGCACGAGGGGGAACTGGGTGTAGCGGCCCACCACCCGGGAGCGGAGCTCCTGCGCCTCGACGAAGAGCTCGAAGAGCTCCCAGGTATGCGGTTCCACCTCCACCCTGTCGCCGTCCTCCAGCTCCACCTGCACGGCGGGTTCCCCCGACCGGCCGAGGACGCGGGTCACCCGCCCGAGGCTGCCGTTGACCCAGCGGCCCTGGGGGTCGTTGTTGACCAGCATCACCTGGGCTCCCGGCTTGAGGGTCAGCTCCGGCGGCGCGGGCAGGTACTCCTTCCCGAAGTCCCCCTCCACCAAGGCGTGGAAGGTGTAGGCCTTGCCCCGCAGCCGTTGGAGACGGCTCCGGTTGAGCTCCTCGGCCAGAGCGTTGGTGGTGGTGAGGAAGACGCAGAGCTCGTCGGGAGGCGGTTCGAAGCCCGGCAGGCAGCGCTCGTTTAGGCGGGCCAGTTGCTCCTCGGTGACGGTGGCGTTGCGGACGGCGTTCAGGATCTCGAGGAAGGCGGGATCGTGCTGCTGGCGGTACACCTTCTCCAGCTCGACGATCTCGAAGTCCAGCTCCCGGAGGGCGTGGGCGCTAAAGAAGAAGGGTGTGGCGTAGATGGCCGCCAGCGCCTTGGCCTCTGTGCCGGTGGCCACCGGCGGGAGCTGGTACAGATCTCCGATGAAGATCATCTGCAGTCCCCCGAAGGGCGCGGCGGGATCGGGGCCGTTCAGGCGCAGGAACCGGTCCACGCAGTCCAGCAGGTCGGCCCGCACCATGGAGACCTCGTCTATGACCAGGGCTTCAAGCTTTTTATAGATATCCGCCACGGACGCACCCACCCGCCCGACCCGGGAGGGGGTGATGTCCGGTTTCCAGCGGAAGAAGGAGTGGATGGTCTGGCCGCCGGCGTTGAGGGCGGCCACCCCCGTGGGGGCCAGCACCGCCACCCGCCGCTTGGTGGTGGCGCGGAAGTGGCGGAGGAGGGTGGACTTGCCCGTCCCGGCCCGGCCGGTGACGAAGACGCTCCTGCCTCCCTCCATCAGGCTCAAGGCTTGCCGGAAACCCTCGTTGAGTTCGATCCCGCCCCGCTGCGCGTCCGCACCGCCCTCGCGGATGTCGGTGCCGCCCCTCTCGTTCACGATCCCGTGCGCCCCTGCCGCACCCACGCGCCCGCGCCCCCCTCCGGCGGCGTGCCTCACGCGCCGAACAGATCCCGCAACCGGCAGGAGAACCCCGGCAGAACAGGCTCTTTGACGGCGGCGGGGTCGGTCCAGGTGCGCGGCGCCTCGTCCGGCGCGTAGCGGGTGAGGGAGCGGGACTCGGGGTCCACCACCCACACGGCGCGGACCCCAAAGCTCAAATACTGCTCCACCTTGCGAGAGAGAGGCGGCTCCGACGGGTCGTGGACCTCGATGATCAGGTCGGGCGGCACGTCGAGGAAGCCGCGCCGATCCGTCAAGAGGGCCACGCGCTCGCCAGAGAGGAAGGCCACGTCGGCCCCCCGCAGCGTGTCCGGCGATCTGCCCAAGCGGAGGCCGACCTCTCCTGCGAGCACCTCTCCGAAATGGCGGGCTGCGACAAAGTCTGCCAGCATTTTCCCGATCCGCATGGTCAGTCTGCCGTGCTCGTACCCCGCCGGGGCCATGATCACCAGCTCTCCCTCGTCAATCTCGTAACGCCAGCCCGCAGGGAGACGACCGAGCTCCTCGGCTGTCCACGGCTTGGCGTCCATGGTCCCGGCCAAGGTCCTCACCTCGGCAACAGTATAAACGCCGGTGCGCTCCAAAAGCGGCGGCGCTATCCTACGGCGCCATCAGCCCACGGCGCCCTCCATCTCCAGGGCCAGGAGGCGGTTCAGCTCCACGGCGTACTCCATGGGCAGCTCGCGGGTGAAGGGCTCCATGAAGCCCATGACGATCATGCTCAGGGCCTGCTGCTCGCCGAGCCCCCGGCTCATGAGGTAGAAGAGCTGCTCCTCGCTCACGCGGCTGGCCGTGGCCTCGTGCTCCACGGCCGCCTCCTCTCCTTGCACCTCCATGGTCGGGAGTGTGTCGGAGCGGGATTCTTCGTCCAGGATGAGGGCGTCGCAGCGCACATGCACGCGGGCGCCGGCGGCCTGGGGCCCTACGTGCACCAGCCCGCGGTAGGTAGTGATGCCGCCCCCCCGGCTCACCGATTTGGAGACGATGCGGGCCGAGGTCTCCGGCGCCAGGTGGAACACCTTGGCCCCCGCGTCCTGGCACTGCCCCGGCCCGGCCGAGGCCACCGAGATGATCTCGGCCCGGGCGCCGCGGCCGCGCATGATGACGCAGGGATACTTTTGCGTCACCTTGCTGCCGATGTTGCCGTCCACCCACTCCATGAGGGCGCCCGCCTCCGCCACGGCCCGCTTGGTGACGAGGTTGTAGACGTTGTTGGACCAGTTCTGGATGGTGGTGTAGCGGCAACGGGCCCCCTCTTTGACGATGATCTCTACCACGGCGGCGTGCAGGGAATCCGTGGAGTAGACGGGGGCGCTGCATCCTTCCACGTAGTGGACGGAGCTCCCCGGCTCGCAGACGATGAGGGTCCGCTCGAACTGCCCCACGTTCCTGGCGTTGATGCGGAAGTAAGCCTGGAGAGGGATCTCGACCGACACGCCCGGCGGTACCCAGATGAAGCTGCCGCCGGACCAGACGGCGCTGTTGAGGGCGGCGAACTTGTTGTCCCGCGGCGGCACCACCGTCCCGAAGTACGGCCGCACCAGCTCCGGATGCTCCCGCACCCCCGAGTCCATGTCCAGGAAGATCACTCCCCGGGCCTCCAGGTCCTTGCGGATGCTGTGGTAGACCACCTCCGAGTCGTACTGGCCGGACACGCCCGCCAGGAACTCCCGCTCCGCCTCAGGGATGCCGAGACGCTCGAAGGTCTGCTTGATAGCGTCGGGCACGTCCTCCCACGTGACAGCCGGCCGGTCGGTGGGGCGCACGTAGTAGTGGTAGGCGCCGAAGTCAATCTCGGACAGGTCGGGGCCCCAGGAGGGCATGGGCATCCCCTCGAAGATCTCCAGGGCCTTTTGGCGAAACTCCCGCATCCAGCCCGGCTCGCCCTTGAACTCGGAGATGGCGGCCACCACCTCCCGCGAGAGCCCCTTGGGCGCCTTGTAGAGATACCGCTCCGGATCGCGGAAGCCGTACCGGTACTCCGCGTCGCTCATTGCCGTTCCCCTCCCGTTACGCCGGCATGGGCGTCTCCCGGGGCGCGGCACGCGCCCGGGTCGGCCAGGGCCCGCTCCAGCACATGCCAGGCCAGGGTGGCGCATTTGACGCGCACGGGGTAGCGGGTGACGCCCCGCAGCGCCTGCAGCTCGCCCAGCTCCGCGTAGTCGCCGGGTTCACCCCGCACCATGGCCAGGAAGCGCTCGATGAGCCGGCGCGCCTCGGCCGCCGTGCGGCCGTGCACCGCCTGGGTGAGCATGGAGGCGGAGGCCTGGCTTATGGAGCAGCCGCACCCCGAAAAGCGCACTTCCTCCAGCACCGCGTCGCCGGGCACCTCCGCGCCGCCGCGCGAAGCCTCCGTCGCCGCGTCGCCGGGTGAGGCCTCGACCGCCGCGCCGCCGGCTTGGTCGCCGGCTTTCCTCGGTGCATCGGCGGGCGGAGGGGCGAGGCGCGCCTGGACCCGGATGCGGTCGCCGCAGAAGGGGTTTTCATCCAGGCAGTCGAGGTGGGCGTCCTCCAGTTCCCCCCTGTTGCGGGGCCGGGCGTAGTGGTCCATGATGACCTCCTGGTACAGGTCCGCCAGAGGCATGGCAGCCGTCCTCCTTCAGCCGTTAGCCGGTTCAGGCCGGACCGCCGGCGCCAAAGAAGGCGCGCGCCCGCGCCAGCGCCTCCGCCAGCCGGTCCACGTCGTCCCGGTCGTTGTAGACGTAGAAGCTCGCCCGGTTGGTGGCCGCCACCCCCAACCAGTCCATGAGGGGTTGCGCGCAATGGTGGCCGGCGCGGATGGCCACGCCGTACTCGTTGAGAAAGGTGGCCACGTCGTGGGGATGAATTCCCCGAAGGTTGAAGGATACCAGTCCCGAGCGGGGAGGCGGAGGCCCGTACACCTCCACTCCCGGCAGCTCGGCCAGGCGCTCCAGGGCGTAGCGGACCAGCTCCTGCTCGTGGGCGAAGACGGCCTCCATGCCCAACTCTTCGAGAAACTCCACGGCGGCGGCCAGGCCCACGGCCCCTGCCACGTGGGGCGTGCCCGCCTCGAAGCGGTAGGGCACCTCGGCCCACGTGGAACGGTGGCGCTCCACGCTGCGGATCATGTCCCCCCCGTAGAGGAAGGGTTCCATCCCGTCGAGCAGTTCGTACCGCCCCCACAGTCCCCCGATGCCGGTGGGTCCCAGCATCTTGTGGCCGGAGAAGGCGAACCAATCGGCTCCCAGCTCCGCCACCGCCACGGGCAGGTGGGGCACGCTCTGGGCGGCGTCCACCAGCACCAGGGCGCCGGCGGCATGGGCCAGGCGCGCTACCTCGGCCACGGGGTTTATCGTGCCCAGGACGTTGGAGGCGTGGGTCAGGGCCACGAGCCGTGTGCGCTCGCTCAGGGCGGCCCGCACCGAGTCCAGGTCAAGGCGGCCGTCGGGGGTGAGCTCGGCGTAGCGGAGGCGCGCCCCTTTCTCGGCGGCGACCTGCTGCCAGGGGACCAGGTTGGAGTGGTGCTCCATGGGGGTGAGGAGGATCTCGTCCCCCGGCCCCAGGCGCCGGCGCGCCCAGGCGTAGGCCACAAGGTTGACGGCCTCGGTGGCGTTGCGAGTGAAGACGATCTCCTCGGGACGTGCCGCCCCGACGAAGCGCGCCACGCGGGCACGGGCGCCCTCGTAGAGGGCCGTGGCCCGCTCGCCCAGTTCGTGGGCGGCCCGGTGGACGTTGGCGTTGCTTTCGCGGTAGAAGGAGGCTACGGCATCGATGACAACGGCGGGCTTTTGGGTGGTGGCGGCGTTGTCCAGGTAACAGAGGGGGTGGCCGTTGACCTCCTGGGCCAGCACGGGAAAGTGCCGCCGCACCGCCGCCGGATCGAAGCCCGGCGCGTGGCGGGTTGCGCTCGGCACGGCCGCGTCGCGCGTGGCGCCGGGGGCGGCAGCGTCCCGCGTCGCGCCGGGCGCGATCACGTTCCGTGTCGCTCCGGCGCTCACAGCGGATCGGCCTCCAGGCGGGCCGCCAGTTCCTCGCCGCCGGCCGCCGCCTCCAGGTCGGCCAGGGCGGGGCGGAGAAAGCCGCCCACCAGGAGGCGCAGGGCCTCCCGCCCGGTGAGGCCGCGGCTCATCAGGTAAAAGAGCTGTTCCCGGTCGGGGGGGCTGATGGCCGCCCCGTGGGAGGCCCGCACGTCGTTTTCGTCTATCACCAGGGCGGGGCGCGAGTCGGCCCGGGCCCGCGGGCTCAGGAGCAGCACGCGGTGGCGCTGGTCCAGATCGGCGCCGGCGGCGCCCCGGCGGATGCGGCCCTGGCCGCGGAAGACGGCCCGCGCCTCGCCGCCCACGGCCGTATGGACGAGGAGCCGGCTCGTGGTGGCGGGGGCCTGGTGAATGCCGCCCGCCGCCAGGTCCAGGTGGCTGCCGCCCGCGGCGACCTGGGCGCACACCGCCTCGCAGCGGGCGCCGCTGCCGTCCAGCCAGGCGTGGGCCTCGTCGCGGGCGAAGCGGCCGCCCGCCTGCACCAGGCGCCAGCGGAGGACGGCTCCCTCTCGCAGGATGGCCCGGCGAAAGGCGAAGCAGCGCGCGTTGGGGCCGGCCGCCTGGACGTGGGTCAGCTCGAGGTGTGCCCCCTCGGCCACGTGGATGGCGAGGAGGCTGGCCACGAGGGGCGCGGGCGCTTCGCCGCGGGACGGCCGGCCCACCCCCGGAGCCGCGGCGCGGATTCCTCCCGCCGCGGGCGCCGCGCGGGTTGCCGCCGTCGGGGCCGCCCCGTCCGGTGCCGCCCGCGTCAGGACCTCCACCACCCGCACGCTGGCGCCGCGCTCCACCACCAGGAGGCAGGGGCGCAGCACGGGGGCGTCCCCCGCGCCGAGCCCCTCCTCGAGGACGACGGGTTCCTCCAGGCGGACCCCCGCCGGCACGTGGAGGACGAAGCCCCCGCTGCCCAAGGCCAGGACCAGGGCCGCCAGGAAGTTGTCGCCCGGCGGGAAGGACTCGGCCAGGGGGTGGGCGGCCAGGAGATGGGGCCGCGCGTGGGCCGCGGTGACGTAATCGGCCAGGAAGACGCCCTTGCCGGGGGGCGCCGCGCCCGCGCCGGCCCCCGGCGCCGCGGCCGGCGAAGGCCCCGGCTCCCCAGCCGCCGCAGGCTCCGGCGCCGCGGCGGTTGCAGCCCGCTCGGCCGCGGCCGCGGCCGGCAGAAGATCGAAGGGCACGGAGGTCAGGTCCAGGGCTTCCTCGGGGGTGCGGCGCCAGTCCTCGTCCCGCACGGTGGGGTGGAGGGCGCCGGCACCCGCCCGCGCCGCCCGCAGCCGGTCCGCCGTGAGCCAGGCCGGCTCACCCAGGGCTTCTCCCAGTGAGCGGACCAGTTCCTCCGTGATGGCTCCCCCCGGCCTGGCCACCACGCCGCCTCCTTTCAGGCTTCCCCGCCGGCGGCGAAGGCCGTCCCCGCCGCCGGATGGCGCGCCGCCACGGCGGCCGGGTCCGCCGCGCCGGCCGCCGCCTCGGACCGCAGCCAGTCGTAGCCGCGCTCCTCCAGCTCGGCGGCCAGCTCGGGACCGCCGCTCCGCACGATGCGCCCGTCCAGCAGCACGTGGACGCGGTCGGGCGGCACGTGCTCGAGGATGCGCCGGTAATGGGTGATGAGGAGGGCCGAGAAGCCGGGCCCCCGCAGCCGGTTGATGCCGCCCGCCACCACGCGCACGGCGTCCACGTCGAGCCCCGAGTCGGGCTCGTCCAGCACGGCGCAGAGGGGCTTGAGGAGCAGCATCTGGAGGGTCTCGCAGCGCTTCTTTTCCCCGCCGGAGAAACCCTCGTTGAGGTAGCGGGTGGCGAAGGACTCGTCCATCTCGAGGTGATCCATCTCCGCCAGCAGGGCCGAGCGGAAATCCCAGACGGACAGCTCGCGCCCCCTGGCCGCCAGCGTCTGGCGGAGGAAATTGAAGACGGTGACCCCCGGCACCTCGACGGGATGCTGGAAGGAGAGGAAGAGGCCCCGCCGGGCCCGCTCGTCCGTGGGCAGGTGCGTCAGGTCCTCCCCCGCCAGGAGGATGCCGCCCCGCTCGACGCGGTAGCGGGGGTGGCCCAGGAGGGCGTAAGCCAGGGTGGTCTTGCCGGAGCCGTTGGGCCCCATGAGGGCGTGGATCTCGCCGTCGGGTATTGTAAGCCCGATGCCCCGCAGCACGGGCCGGCCGTCCACGCTCACGTGGAGGTCCCTCACCTCGAGCATCGTGGCTGCCGTCGCCCCCGTCTCCGTGGGAACCGCCCCCCTGTACCCGGCCTTTCTTGGCGAGTATTATATTTGCAAGGTTAGCACTGTGCAAATGAGAGTTTCCCTGGCAGAGCGCCGCAGACCGGCCCCCTGGGGGAAGGAGGCCGGTGAGCCGGCGGGGCGAGACGCCGGTCGGGCGGGGCGGGGTCGGGGATAAGGAAGGGGGCTACGGGCGTGAACGCGGCGGACCCGGTGCGGCTGGCCGCCGTCGTGGCGGACGGGACGCGCTTCGCCGTCTACCGGCACCTGGTGGAGGCGGCGCCCAGGCCCGTGTCGGCGCAGGAGATCGCCGAGCGGTTCCACCTGCACCCCAACGTGGCGCGCCTGCACCTGAACAGGCTCGAGGAGATCGGGCTCGTGGTCTCCGACACGGAGCGTTCCGGGCGGGGCGGGCGTCCCTACCGGGTGTATCGGCCCTCGGGCCAGGCTCTCCATCTGAGCCTGCCCCCGCGGGATTACCAGCTTCTTTCGGAGCTTTTGTGCCGGGCCCTGACGCTGCTGGGTGACAGGGGTCTGGAGGCCCTGGAGGAGGTGGGGCGCCGGCACGGGCGGGAGGTGGCCCAGGACGCCGCCGGACGGCTCCCGGCCGAGGAGCCGGTCACGGAGGAGGCGCTCCTGGGCGCCGTGGCGGACGTGCTTTCGGAGCAGGGGCTTCTGGCCCGGGTGGCGCCCTCGGAGCGAGGGGCCGTTCTCACCCTCCACAACTGCAGCTTCGCCGAGGTGGCCGATCGGTTTCCCCAGCTCATCTGCCGCCTTTGCCGCGGTCTCGTCCAAGGGGTGCTCGCCTCGGGCGAGGGCGCCTCGGCGGAGGAAGCCGCCGGGGCCGCTCTGCGTGGCGAGGAGTCGCGCGCCAAGGGCGACGCCCGCTGCGCCTACGTGCTGGAAACCTGAGCGGGCGCGGAGGAAGGTGTGCGCCCTGGACGCCGTCCGCGGGCGGAAGGCCGTGGTGCCTAACTGGCCGTGGCCCGCTCGGCCGCCAGCCCCTTGAGCCCCGTGGCCAGGGCGGCCCCCGCGAGGACCACGCCCGCCAGCACGGTATAGGCCAGGTGGTAGCCGGCCATGCCGCCTCCGAGGGTGATGAGGGAACCCAGGAGAGGACCGCCCACCAGGTGGCCAACGCTGCGGAAGATGGTCAGCATCCCCTGGGCGGCTCCCCGGTGCTCGGGGCCGGCCGCGTTCAGGGCGATGTAGCGGAGCGGTGCCCCCACCAGGCTGGCCAGGCCGAGGCCCATGACGAGCCCCCCCGCCAGGAAGAGGATCAGAGAGGCCGTTAGCCAGCGCAGGGCCAGCAGGGCGCCCCCGAGGATGAGGGCGCCGGCCAGGACGACCACCCGGGAACCCCGTCGGTCGAGGATCTGGCCCGTGATCGGCGCCCCCACCGCCAGGGATAGGACGGCGGGCAGGACGAGGAAGCTGGCGGTGGCGGGCGAGAGGCCGAAGGCCGTCACGATGAGGGAGGGTATGAAGACGAAGCCTGCCTCCACCATCCCCGCCACCGTGGAGAGGAGGGAGGCGATGCGCACCTGGCTCATTCCCAAGAGGGAGGGGTGGATGAGGGGGCTCGCGGAGCGGCGCTCAGCCCGCCAGAAGAGGCCGAGGAGGCCGGCCGCGGCGGGCAGGAGGAGCCAGGAGGCGGGGTGGGACGCGAGATACCCGTCGCTCCCCCCCAGGGTCGTGCTGATGCCGAGGGCCAGGAGCCAGAGGCCCGCCGTCAGGGAAGCCAGGCCCACGGCGTCCACCGAGAAGCCGGCCGCCCTGCCGCCCGCCGGCAGCACCCGCAGGCTGCGCGCCACGACGTAGGCGGCCAGCGGCAGGTTGACGAGGAAGAGCCAGGGCCAGCCGAAGCGGAGGAGGATGCCTCCCAGCACCGGCCCGATCATGAAGGCCAGGCCGAAGACCATGCTCACCAGGCCCAGGGCCCGGCCCCGGCGCTCGGGGGGGAAGACGTCGCCGATGACGGCGCTGGCCACCGGCAGGATGCCGCCGGCGCCGAAACCCTGCACGGCGCGGCCCACCAGTACCATGGCGAAGGAGCGGGAGAAGGCCACCAGGAGGGAACCGACGGCGAAGATGCCCACGCTGGCCACGTAGAGGGGCCTCCGCCCGCGCACGTCCGAGAGGCGGGCCAGGAGGGGGGAGCCCACGAGCTGGAAGAGGACGTAGATGGAGAAAACCCAGGCCAACCAGCGAGTGTCCACGGCGAAGGTGCCCCCGATGGCCGGCAGGGCGGGCCCCACGATGGCGACGTCCAGGGCGCCCATCAGCACTCCCAGAAAAAGGGTCAAAAGCACCGGCCGATGGCTGTCGCCGCGCCCGCCGGCCGGTCCCGGGGTAGCGTCGGTCATGCGACCATTATAGCCGGGCCGCCGGCGGAACACAGGCCAACGGGGCGGCGCGGCCGGCCTGCCCCGGTCGCGCCGGGGGCCTCGGCCGCGCCCATGCCGCCCGCTTTCGCCCCGCTCCCTATGCCGTCAGTCGTCGTGTTCCCCGCGCTCGCGCTCCTCGTGTTCTCCGCGCTCGCGCTCCTCGTGTTCCCCGCGCTCGCGCTTGTCGCCCCTGCCCTCGCCGCCGAACCAACCGTCGTCGTCCTCTTCGCGTTCGTATTCTTCACCAGCGTACCAGCCGCCGCCTTCCCCGCCCCCGCCGTCTCCGGCCCAGGCGTCGCCGCCGTACCACCCCTCGCCGTCTCCGGCCCAGGCGTCGCCCGCGTCCGGCGTTGCGCCGTCCCCGCCGGCGGTCCCACTCGGGAGGGCGGGCGCCAGGTCCAGGAGGGCTTCGTCACCGGCCCTGGCGGCGGGGTCGGGGGTGGCCCCGGCGACGGAGCCGCGGGTGCCTGCCCCAGCGTCGGCCTGGGCCGGCGAGTCCGTCGCGCCCGCCGGGTTGTTGGCTGCCGCCGTCGCACCCTCGCCGGGGGCGGGTTCGCCGGCGGGGGAGGCGGCGTCCGACCCTGCACCGGTTAGCAACGTGGCCGCCGGCGGCCGGGCCTGCTTCCGCACATGGTTGATGGCCGCGCCGGTGGCAAATGAGCCCAGAGTCACCGCCACCAAGGAGGCCATGGCCAAAAGAGCCTTGAGGTTCATCGCGTCTCGCCTCCCAGGGATATCATTCGTCTTCGTCCAAAAGAATGGGTTCACAACCTTGAAAGAACCTTAAAAGGGCGGCGAGAGGGTCCGCGGGGGCGGCGAAGGGGCGGTGAAAAGGGCACCTGACGCCAGGCGGGCGGCGCCGCAGCGGCTCGGCCGGTGGGGCGCACCGGTGAAGGGCGGCGACTTCAAGGCCGATTTAAGAATCCAAGTTTGTAATGAGGCGGGCTTCCTGCCCGCGCTCGCCGGGGGGTGACGGCGGTGCTCGAGGGATTGACCTCCTTCGCGCGGTTCGGCCTCTTTCTGATCCTCTCCTTCTGGGCCATCGTGGGAGCCTTCGTGGCGGGTTCCTTCCTGGACGATCCGCGCCGCCATCTGGTGGGCTACCTGGCCGCCGTCTCCATCCTGGTGGCCATGGTCTACTCTCTGCGCAAGCGACTGCCGGCCCTGAAGAGACTCGGTCCCATACCTCGGTGGCTCCGCTATCACAAAGTCCTGGCGGTGACGGCCACGGCGGCGGCCGTGGTGCACGCGGGCGCCGGGGAGATGCCGCGGGGTCTCGCCCTTTTGACCATCGTGAGCATGCTGGTCACGGCCCTTTCCGGTGTGGTCGGGGCCGTGATCCACGCCCGCGCCCTGCGGGAGCGGCAAGAGATGCGGGCGGAGCTGAGGCGCGAGGGCTTCACCGATCGGGAGATCGAGGAGAGGATCTTCCTCCTCTCCCTCTCCGAAGCCGCGTTCCGCGAATGGAAGCGCATCCATAAGCCCATCACCTACGCCTTTTTCGGTCTCCTGACCGTCCACGTCGTGGCCATGATCGTCTTTGCGGGGGTCCTGGACCGTGGCTAACCCGGCGGTTGGGGGTGCCACCGAAAGGGTTGCGCCCACGCGGTCGGCGGGAGGATGCCGTGGCTAACCGGAGGCTCGTTGCGGCGCTGCTGGTGGCCGGCCTCCTGGCCTTCGGGGCGGGGGTGGTCGGCCTTGGTCGCCTGGCTGAGCTGAGCCTGGCGCCGGGGCCCCTGGCGCGGGATCACCGCGATGCTCCCTGCCTCTCCTGCCACACCCCGCTGCGGCGCGTTGCGGCCGCCGGCTGCCAGGCGGCCGGCTGCCACCCTGCCGCCGAGTTGGCCCGGGCGCGTCCGGCCACGGTGGCCGTGCACGAGGACGCGCAGCGGAACGGTCTGGCGTGCCAGACGTGTCATCCCGAGCATCGGGGTCGGGGGGCGGAGCTGACCATCGCCTTCCACCGGGAGCCCCCCGCCCCGGACCAGAAAGACTGTGCCCGCTGTCACCTCACCCAGGGGCGGCGGGCTCACGCCGACATCAAGGAGCAGGACTGCGCTCTCTGCCACCTCTCGACGCGGGACTGGAAGCAGGTGCGTTTCGAACACCGGGACCTCGGCGGCAAAGGCTGTGCCGACTGCCACGCGGCGCCCAAGGACGATCTCCACCGGCAGCTGCCGGCGTCCCTTGTGGTCTCGGCCTGCGGCGATTGCCACCGGGACACGGCTCACTGGCGCCCCGCCCGTTTCGACCACGCCCTTCTTCCCCAGGCGGTGGTGCGGGACTGCGAAGGCTGCCACCGCCTTCCCGCGGGGACCCTCCATGCTGCGGCCCGCGGCACCCCCTGCGCCCGTTGCCACAGCACGCGTTTCTGGGAACCGTCCACCTTCCGCCATCCCCGGATTCCGGAATTTGGGGAGCACATGGAGTCGTTAGGCTGCATTGATTGCCATCCGCGCACCTTCAACCGCTGGTTGGGCTGCCGCGACTGCCACGGCCGGGGGCGCTTCTTCGATGACTGATCCCGCATGGTGTCGTGGCACGGAAGACCCGCCGTATTGTTTGGTAGGTGTTCTAGGATCGAGCCGTTGTATCGGTTGATCGGTAGCGGCAGGAGAGACGGGGGTCCCGTCTATGAATGCGTTGCTCGCAGCTCGGGGGAGTCTGAGGTGAGTCCTCCGGACGGTTAGGGCGGACCGGCCGGACATTCAGGCGCCCATTGATTGAAGGGCGAGGCGCAGACCGGCCATGAAGAGCAGTCCCGCCAGAACGAGGACGAGCTGGCGGGCCGAGAGGCGGCGGGCGAGCCAGGCGCCGAGGGGAGCCCCCGCCAGCGTGCCCGCGGTCAGGCTGACGGCATAGCCGGCCATGATCTTGCCGGCCAGGGCGTACACCACCGCCGCCCCGCCCGACGTCAGCAGGATGACGAACTGGGAGGTGGCGGCGGCCACATGGGCCGGGTAGTGGAGGAGATAGATCATGCCCGGCACCAGGAGGGGCCCGCCGCCGATGCCCAGGGTGGCTCCCACCGCCCCCACGGCCAGGCTGAGGAGGCCGCCCAGGGGCAGCGCGAAACAGTAGGCGTACACGGGACCACCCCGTTCTACCAGAGCCTGGCACAGACACCAGCGTCTGCACCCGCCATCACCGGTGACTCCGCTCTCGCCGCCTGGGACTCCGCTCTCGGCGGCGGGGGCGCCCTCGACGGCCGGAAGGGCGCGGGGCCGGCGGCGCGCGAGGCCGGTGTGCTGGACGGCCATGACGGCCGCCATTACCACGAGGAGGAGGCCGAAGGCGAGGGTGAAATGCTCCGAGCGGAGGCGCGCGCCGAAAAGGGCTCCCAGGAGGCTACCGGGGTAGGCGGTGGCGGTCAGGAAAAGCCCGCCCCGCCAGTCGAGGAGTCCGCGCCTGCCGTGCAGGAGGGAACCCGCCAAGGCGTTGGCCGCCACCATGACGAGGGAGGTGCCGGCCGCCACCGCGGGGGGCAGGTGGAAGGCCAGGAGCAGGACGGGCACGACGATGAAGCCGCCGCCCACGCCGGCCAGGGCGCCCACGGTGCCGACCACCACTCCGAGGAGCGCCAGTTCCGCCTCCGTCGCCGGTGTCAGCAGGGCGGCCTGGGTCACGGCCGCGGCTCGCCTTCCCGGCCGCCGCCCGTCCCGCGCGGCGCACCGCCGGCGGGGAAGCGGTAAGCCTCGGGTTGGGGCTTGAGGGGCCGCAGCATCCAGTACGGGCGGCGCAGGCCGCCCGGGCCGGGCGCGGGCCGCGTGAGCTCAAGCCAGCGGCGGAAGGCCGCCCGGGAGCGGCGGGTGTCCACCACGCAGAGGCCGTAGACCTCCCCGGGCCCGGGGCGGCTCAGGCGCACCCGCTGGTGCCAGCAGTGGGCGCCGCTGATGGGGTCGGCCTGCACCGGGAAGGTGATGTTCTGGTGCACGCCGGCCTCGCGCCACCAGATGCGGCCCGAGTCCGGGTCCTCGCTGGGCCAGGGGCCCGGGCCGCGGAGGGGCTTCATCGTCCAGACGCCGCCCCGGTCCGCCGCCGCGCCGGCGTCAGGGGGGCCGGCCGCCGGGGCGCGGCCGCCGTCGTCGCCGCGGCCGCCCGGCTCGGCCGGAGCCCGCGTCAGACGCACCACGGCCGAGTTCCAGCGGTCGCCGCCGTGGTCCTCGTGGAGGCGCCAGCGCCCCAGGTGATGGGAGCAGGCCACCACGCCCGGCCGCACCGCCTCGGTGACCCAGACCCGGTCCACGAAGAAGCCGATCTCCGTCTCCACCTTGATGAGATCGCCCGTCCTCACGCCGAGCCGGGCCGCGTCGTCCGGGTTCACCCACACCGGGTTCACGTGGGAAATCTCGTAGAGCCACTTGGCCCCGGCCTGCCGGGTGTGGATGAGGGTGGGCAGGCGGAAGGTGGGGAGGAGGATGAACTCGCCCTCCTCCCAGCGGATGTCGGCGTGGTGGACCTGGGAGGTGATATGGACCATCTCCCGGCGCTCGGCGGCGGTGCGGGGGTAGACGGGGATGGCGTACTCGGGCCAGCCCCAGTCGCGCAGGGTGGTGGAGAAGAACTCGAGCTTCCCCGAGGGTGTCGGGAAGCCTAGCCTGGCCTGGCCGTTGGCCGGGGCCGCGCTCCCCATCCCGGCGCCGCCTTCCGCACCGGTGGCGCTGTCCACGAGGACGCCGACGCGGAATCGTCCCTCCTCGTCGCGGAAGGGCCCGGGCTGGGGGCGCATGTTGACCCGGGGGGGCGGCTCGGGCAGCACCACCCAGCCGCGCTCGCGGTTCACCTCCGCCCGGGCCACGATCTCGGCGGGCACCGGCCGCTCGTGCTCGGCGTAGACGTCCTCCGTCACCACGAAGGCGCCGCGCCGCCGCATGTACTCGAGCGGCGTCAACCCCTCCCGCGCCGCCGCCTCGGGGAGGCCCGGCACCGAATGCTCGCAGATCCAGCCGAAGTACTCGTCCACCGTCACCTTCTCCCCCGGGCGGTAGGGGGACTCGAAGTGGCGGCGGATGCCGAGGCTCCCGTCGGGGTCTATGCGCCAGGAGAGCTCGATCCAGAACTCGACCTCCTCCCACACCTCGCCCGGGTTCGTGCCCAGCGTGCGCGCCGGCTTCTCGCCCCAGCGCTCCCGGGCCACCCGGGCGGCGGGCTGGCGGAAGCCGATCCACTGGGCCGGCTGGGTCTCGTAGGAGAGCAGGTCGTGCCGCTCGGGGCCGAGGCCCACGGGGAGGACGTAGTCGGCGTACTGGGCCGTCTCGTTCCAGACGGGGGTGAGGGCCACGTGCAGCCCGATGCGCTCGGGGTCGGTGAGCAGCTCGATCCAGGCGGCGCCGTCCGGGTTCGTCCAGACGGGGTTGTAGGCGCGGGTGAAGTAGACGTCGAGGCGCTTCCCCTCGCGCTCCATCAGGTGGGGCAGGAGGAAGCTCATCTCGAAGTGGGCCAGCGGGTACTCCGGCGGGAAGTGAAGCTCGTTCCACACTGCCGGGTGGGGCGGCTGGGTGGGCGGCTTCGCCACGAACTTGCAGTACCCGGCCGGCAGGCAGCCGCCCGGCGTGCCCACGGAGCCGGTGAGGACGTGGAGGAAGAAGAGACAGCGCGCCACCATCCAGCCGCCGCGGTGGGCCTGGGCGGCGTTGCGCCAGACGTGGCTGGCGAAGGCGCGCCCCGCCTGCCCGATCTCCCGCGCCACTTCCACGACGGTCGCCGCGGGGACGCCGCACTCGGCCTCGGCCCAGGCGGGCGTGTAGTGGCTGTAGAGCTCCCGCAGCACGGCCAGGAAGTCGTCAAAGGTCCGGCCCGCGGGCACCTCGGCCAGGAAGCCGCGCTCTTTCAGGGCGGCCAGGTAGGCGCGGTCGGCCAGGAACTCCTCCCAGTTGACCCAGCGGCGCAGGAACTCCCGGTCCACGGTGCCGTCCTCCATGAGCTGCCGGGCGATGGCCAGGAGCAGCCCGGCCTCGGTGCCGGGCCAGGGGGAGAGCCACCAGTCGGCGTGGGAGGCCGTGTTGGAGAGGCGGGCATCCACCACGCAGAGGCGGGCGCCACGCTGCCTCGCCTCCATGATGCGCTGGGCGTGGGGGTTGAAGTAGTGCCCGCCCTCCAGGTGGCTTGAGAGGAGGAGGATGAAGCGGGCGTTGGCGTGATCGGGCGCCGGCCGATCGAAACCCATCCAGAGGGTGTAGCCGGTGCGCGCCCCCGACGAGCATACATTGGTGTGGCTGTTGTGCCCGTCCACACCCCAGGCCAGGAGCATCCGTTCGATGAAGCCGTCCTCGCCGTGCCGCCCCACGTGGTGGACCACGGCGTCGCGCCGCCCGGCGACGAGGGCCGCCCTGATCCGCCCCGCGATGTCGTCCATGGCCTCCTCCCAGGAGACGCGCTCCCAGCGGCCGCCGCCGCGCGGGCCCGAGCGGCGCAGGGGGTGGAGGATGCGGTCGGGGTTCGTCACCTGGGCCAGGGTGGCCGGCCCCTTGGGGCAGTTGCGCCCGCGGCTGGCGGGGTGGAGAGGGTTTCCCTCGAGCTTGGCGACCCGGCCGGTCTCGCGGTCCACGTAGGCCAGGAGGCCGCAGCCGGCCTCGCAGTTGAAGCAGATGGTGGGCACCAGGGTGTAGCGCCGCTGCCGCCGCCGGGGCCAGGCGCGCGGGTCGAGGTCGCGCCAGTCGTCCCACCGCTCGGGCGGCGGCGACGAGCGGAGCGGCGCCGCGCCGGCGGGCTGGGCGGGGG
>FWPU01003028.1_pt1 | contig 44047 bp, 34 predicted proteins | sample 2228361 | NCBI WGS metagenome assembly FWPU01 (sample SAMEA103939777, study PRJEB20133) | metagenome | reverse complement strand
TCGACGTCGAACGCTGGCGACCAGTCGGGATGAATCAGCTGCGCCGGGTGGTGGGAGGCGTCGCCGATAATCAGGCCGCGTTCCGGGCCGTCGACAATCCCGATGGCCACGTGACCGGGTGTGTGCCCGGGCGTCGGCACGAAGACGAGGTGCTCATCGAGGGACGTCTCTTCGGTGACGAAGCGCACGCGACCCTCGGCTGCGAGCGGCGCCACGCATTCGCGCAGGTGCGAGTTCCCCGGCTCTGCGAGGCTTTGCGGGGCCATCCAGTACTCCCACTCGGCCTCCTGGACCACGAACTCGGCCCGCGAGAAGTAGACGCTGGGGCTCCCATCCCCGCCGGGCACGGTATTCCAGCCGACGTGGTCGATGTGCAGGTGGGTGTGCACCACAAGGTCGATGTCGGCAGGTTTGAGCCCCGCCGCATCAAGCGCGCTGGCGAGCCCGCCGACCGGGAAGCCCGGGCGGCGCCGGGGCCCGATGCCGGTGTCGATGAGCACCGTGCGGCCCGCCGACCGCACCAGGTAGCAGGTGATAGACATGCGGAAGAGGCCCCGCTCATCGGCCTCGTGGCCGAACTCTTGCATGAACTCGCCGGCGACGGCGGGCAGGAATTGGCGCGGATCCATCAGCACCGGGGCATCGAGCAAGGGCAGGATGCTGACGGAGCCGATGGTGACGGGGCGTGCGAGAGGAGCATCGAAAGGCATGATGGCCCTACTTCACGCCTGCACGGCTGGCGACCTCTGCGAGAGCCTCGCCGAGGCGTTGGATGCCCTCCTCGATCTCCTCGAATGCGACGTAACTGAAGGCGAGCCTCAGGTGCTCCGTCGCCTGGCCGTCAGCGAAAAAGCCCGGTCCCTGCCCGATGATGACACCACGCTCGTTGGCCGCCTGCTGCACTTCCCGCGCGCCCAGGCCCGGGCGGAGCGCCAGCCAGAGGAAGAAACCGCCGCGCGGCAGGGTATAGCTCACGTAGGGCGCGCAGTAGCGCTGCAGGGCCTCGTGGACACGTTCGAGCTTCCGGCGGTAAATGTCGCGCAGTCGGGCGATGTGGCGGTCGAGATCGCCGTTGCGCAGCATTTCGGCGATCACCCGACCCAGGAAGGGGCTGGTGCCCATGTCATAGCGCAGCGCGGCGATGCGCGAGATGAGGGCAGGGGGACCCTGGATCCACCCCACGCGCAGACCCGTTGCGATCGTCTTCGAAAAGCTGGCCACCTTCACGCCGTGCTCGCCGCCGCTCAGGGCGAACAGCGACGGTGGCGGTGGCTCCGTGAACCACAGCTCGCCGTAGGCGTCATCCTCGAGGATGAACGTGTCGTACTCGCGCGCAAGCGCGAGCAACTCCTCGCGCCGGCGGAGACTCATCGTGCAGCCCGCCGGGTTTTGGTGGTTCGGGATGCAGTAAATGAACTTCGCCCGCTGGCCGCGCTCCCGGAGCTCGGCGAGCCGTTGCGCGAGGACGTCAGTCCGCATGCCCTCGTCGTCGAGTAGAACGGCGACCAGCGTTGCGCCAAAGGAGCGGATCGTACGCAGCGACCCCGGGAAGTTGGGGCTCTCCACCAGCACGACATCGCCCGGGTCGAGCAGGGTCTCGCAGACCATGCCGATGGCATGTGCTGAGCCGCTGGCAATGATGACGTGGTCCTTGGTGACCGGCACGCCCTCGATGCGGGTCCAGCGCTCGGCAATCGCCTCGCGCAGTGGCAGCGGTCCGTAGGTACCGCCGTATTCCAGCGCCTCCTTCCGTTCACGCTCGAGCACGGTGCGAACGGCGCGCTGGATTTCGTCAGCCGGGAGCGATGGGATATCTGGCAGGCCGCCTGCGAACGAGATCAGGTGGCGGGGGTCGGGGGTGGCGGCCGCCCAGACCTGCGGGCCAAGGATGCGCGCCCGCGTGCTGACCATCTCGTCCAGGCGTTCGGGCGTCCAGTACGGTTCAGTCACGGGTAGCCCCCCGGCGAAGGTGCCCGGATTATAGCTGTTTGCGGCCGCAGTACCCCGTACCACCCGCGCCCTCTCGACACGGTGATTGACGGGCCTGTTATACTTCAGACTCACCCATCTTCTCGCGGGAGATTGCGAAGCATTTCACAAATGGCGCGCCGGAATCACGGTGCCGCCGCTGGGATTCTTCATTTCGCAATCCAGCGAGACCCGGGAGTTGTTTCGAGAGGGACGCAGCATGCAGCAAGCCGGAAGGCCCGCCGCGCAGGGGCTCTACCGTCCAGGGCTGGAACACGATGCCTGTGGCGTTGGATTCATCGTGCATCTCAAGGGGCAGCGGTCCCACCAGCTGGTCCTCGATGCCCTCACCGCCCTGGAGAACTTGCACCACCGCGGGGCTTCCGGCAGCGAGCCAAACACCGGCGACGGTGCGGGCATCCTCGTCCAAATGCCGCATGAGTTCCTGCGCCGCGAATGTGCTCAGCTCGGGATCCGGCTGCCCGAGGCCGGCCACTACGGCGCAGGGCTGTTCTTCGCCTCCCGTGATCCACGCGCAACGGAGCAGGCCAAGGCACTCTTTGCAGCCATCGTCGAGGAGGAAGGCCAGCACGTCCTCGGCTGGCGCAGGGTCCCTACCGATAACCGTGAGCTCGGAGCGACGGCGCTCGCCGCAGAACCCGACATCTGGCAGGTGTTCATCAGCCGCGGACCGGGGCTGCCCGATGATCAGGCCTTCGAGCGGAAGCTGTACGTCATCAGGAAGCGATTCGAGAAGGCAATCCAGCGGTGGGGCATCCGCGATGCCGAGTGGTTCTACTTCCCCAGTCTCTCGTGCCGCACGCTCGTCTATAAGGGGATGCTCACTGCTACCCAGCTGCGAAGCTACTTCCCCGACCTCTCGGACCGGCACCTCATCAGCGCGCTGGCGATGTTCCACTCGCGCTTCAGCACCAACACCTTCCCAAGCTGGGAGCTGGCCCACCCCTACCGGATGATCGCCCACAACGGGGAGATCAACACGCTGCGGGGCAACCGTAACTGGATGGCAGCCCGCGAGGCGCTGTTCGCCTCGCCGCTCTTCGACGACATCAACAAGATGCTGCCCATCATCAACGAGCACGGCAGCGATACGGCCAGCCTCGACGAGGCGCTCGAACTGCTCGTGATGGCGGGGCGCAGCCTGCCGCACGCGATGATGATGCTCATCCCCGAGGCCTGGCAGGGGCACGAAAGCATGGATCCCGCCAAGAAGGCCTTCTACGAATACCACTCCTGCCTGATGGAGCCGTGGGACGGCCCCGCCTCCGTCGCCTTCACCGATGGGCGGAATATCGGCGCAGTGCTCGACCGGAACGGTCTGCGACCATCGCGCTACTACGTGACCAAAGATGACCTGGTCATCATGGCCTCGGAAGTGGGCGTCCTGCCGATCGAGCCGGAGCGGGTCCTGATTAAGGGCCGCCTCCAGCCGGGCAAGATGTTCCTCGTAAGCCTCGACGAGGGGCGGATCATCGACGATACCGAGCTCAAGATGAAGCTCGCGACGGAGCGGCCGTACGCCGAGTGGCTGCGCGAAAACCTCATCCACATCGACGACATCCCGGCCACCGAGACACCACCACCGCCCGCGCCCGACATCCTGCTGCAGCAGCAGATGGCCTACGGCTACACGATCGAGGACGAGAAGTACCACCTCGGCCCGATGGCACAGAACGGCGAAGAAGCCGTTGGCTCAATGGGGACGGACACCCCGCTTGCCGTGCTGAGCGACCGCCCGCAGCCACTCTACAACTATTTCCAGCAGCTCTTCGCGCAGGTGACCAACCCGCCGCTGGACGCCATCCGCGAGGAGCTTGTGACGTCGGTCAAGACGGTCATCGGTCCGGAAGGCAACCTGCTCGATCCCGAGCCAGAAAGCTGCCACCTGGTCAGCCTCGATAACCCGTTCATCGATAACGAACAGCTTGCCAAGTTCAAGTCGCTCAAAGACCACGCACTCCGCGCAACGGTGCTGCCGATGCTCTTCCCGGCGAAGGCCGGCCCGGCGGGGCTCGAAGCGGCGATGGAGGAGCTCTTCCGCGCCGCCGACCGCGCCATCGATGAGGGAGCAAAGGTGCTGATCCTCTCCGACCGCGGGGTCGACGCCGAGCACGCGCCGATTCCCTCGCTGCTCGCGGTCGCTGGCCTGCACAACCACCTCGTGCGCGAGAAGAAGCGGACGCGGGTCGGCCTCATCGTGGAGACCGGCGACGCCCGCGAGGTGCATCACTTCGCGCTGCTCATCGGCTATGGCGCCGGCGCCGTGAATCCCTGGCTCGCCCTCGATTCACTCGAACAGGTCCGCCAGGACGGGTACATCACGGTCGACTACCCGATCGAGAAGCTCCGCGCGAATTACCTCAAGGCGATCAAGAAGGGCGTCGTGAAGGTAATGTCCAAGATGGGCATCTCCACCATCCAGAGCTACCGCGGCGCCCAGATTTTCGAGGCGGTCGGCCTTTCGGAGGAATTCATCGACCGCTACTTCACGAACACTGTCTCGCGCATTGGCGGCATTGGCATCCACGAGGTGGCCATGGAGGTGCTTGCCCACCACCAGCGCGCCTTCCCGGACCGCGATGGCGGCCTCCGCGAGCTTGCCTGGGGCGGGCAGTACCAGTGGCGCCGCGACGGTGAATACCACCTGTTCAACCCGGAGACGGTGTTCCGCCTGCAGCACTCCACCCGCACGGGCCAGTACCGCATCTTCCGCGAGTACACCCGCCTCGTCGACGACCAGAGCAAGCGGCTCGCCACGCTGCGCGGCCTCTTCGAGCTGAAATCCGACCGTGCCCCCATCCCCATCGACGAAGTCGAGCCCGCTGAGAACATCTTCAAGCGGTTCGCCACCGGCGCCATGTCGTTCGGATCGATCAGCGCCGAAGCACACGAGACGCTGGCCATCGCGATGAACCGCATTGGCGGCAAGAGCAACACCGGGGAGGGTGGCGAGGACCGCCGCCGGTATACCCCCGACCCGAACGGCGACTCTCGGCGCTCCGCCATCAAGCAGGTCGCTTCCGGGCGCTTCGGCGTGACGAGCGAGTACCTCGTCAACGCCGATGAAATCCAGATCAAGATGGCCCAGGGCGCCAAGCCCGGCGAGGGTGGGCAGTTGCCGGGCACCAAGGTCTACCCCTGGATTGCCGAAGTGCGGCACGCCACCCCGGGCGTCGGCCTCATCAGCCCGCCACCCCACCACGACATCTACTCCATCGAAGACCTGGCCCAGCTCATCCACGACCTGAAGAACGCAAACCCCCGCGCTCGCATCAGCGTGAAGCTGGTCGCCGAGGTGGGTGTTGGCACAGTCGCTGCCGGTGTCGCCAAGGCGAAGTCCGACCATGTGCTCATCTCCGGCCACGACGGCGGGACGGGTGCCAGCCCGCTCACGTCGATCAAACACGCCGGCCTTCCCTGGGAGCTCGGCCTCGCCGAGACGCAGCAGACGCTCGTCATGAACCGGCTGCGCGACCGCATCGTGGTCCAGGTCGATGGCCAGATGAAAACGGGGCGGGATGTCATCATCGCCGCACTGCTCGGTGCCGAAGAGTACGGCTTCGCGACGGCTCCGCTCGTCGTGATGGGCTGCGTCATGATGCGCGTCTGCCATCTCGATACCTGCCCGGTGGGCATCGCCACCCAGAACCCGGCGCTGCGTGAGAAGTTCACCGGCCGGGCCGAGCACGTCGTCAACTTCTTCCGGTTCATCGCCGAGGAGGTGCGGGAATACCTCGCGCAGCTCGGCTACCGCTCTCTCGATGAGATCATCGGCCGGTCCGACCTGCTCGACGTCCGCCGCGCGGTCGACCACTGGAAGGCGCAGGGCCTCGACCTCTCGGCCATCCTCTACCGGCCGGAGGTCGACCCCTCTGTTCCGACCCGCTGCGTGACCACGCAGGACCACGGCCTCGAGCGCGCGCTCGACAACGAGCTCATCCGGCTCGCCGAGCCGGCGCTCGAGCGCGGTGAACGCGTCGTCCTGGACCTCCCGATTCGCAACGTCAACCGCACCGTGGGCACGATGCTCGGGAGCGAGCTAACGCGGCGGTACGGCCATTCGGGCCTCCCGGACGACACCCTAGACATAACTTTCCACGGATCCGCAGGGCAAAGCTTCGGGGCCTTCGTGCCGGCGGGCATTACCCTCCGCCTCGAAGGTGACGCCAACGACTACATCGGCAAGGGGCTGTCAGGCGGCAAGATCATCGTCTATCCACCGCGCGACGCGACGTTCACGCCCGAGGAGAACATCGTCATCGGCAACGTCGCCCTCTATGGCGCGACGAGTGGCGCTGCCTTCTTCCGCGGAGTTGCCGGCGAACGGTTCATGGTGCGCAACAGCGGTGCGGTCGCCGTGGTCGAAGGCACCGGTGACCACGGCTGCGAGTACATGACCGGCGGGCGCGCCGTCATCATCGGTCGGACGGGGCGCAACTTCGCCGCCGGCATGAGCGGCGGCATCGCCTACGTCCTCGATGAAGATGGCGACTTCCACACCCGCTGCAACATGGAGATGGTTGGCCTGGAGCCGCTCGAAGAACCCGAGGATCTCGACCTGGTGAAGGGCCTCCTCGAGCGGCACCTGGAATACACCGGCAGTACCGTGGCCCGGCGCCTGCTGGAGGATTGGCCAGCAGCCGCACGCAAATTCGTGAAGGTCATGCCGACAGACTACCGGCGCGTCCTCGAGCAGCAGCGCTTCCAGCAGCAGAACGGCGCTGTCGGCTCGCACACTCCCACGGTGGGGGCGACTCGTGGCTAAGCCAACCGGATTCCTGGAGTACCCGCGCGAAACTCCGAAGCGACGGCCGGTGGAGCAGCGCATCCACGACTGGCTCGAGGTCTACGAAGAGTTTCCCCTCGAGAAGCTGAAGACGCAGGCCGCTCGCTGCATGGATTGCGGCATCCCCTTCTGTCACAGCGGTTGTCCGCTCGGCAACATCATCCCCGACTGGAACGATCTCGTATACCGCGACCGATGGCGCGATGCCATCGACCGCCTGCATGCCACCAACAACTTCCCGGAGTTCACCGGCCGTCTCTGCCCGGCCCCCTGCGAGGCTGCCTGCGTGCTCGGCATCAATGCCGATCCCGTAACCATCAAGCAGGTGGAGCTCGAAATCATCGAGTATGCGTGGAATGCCGGCTGGGTGAAGCCCGAACCGGCCTCGCACCGCACGGGGAAGTCCGTGGCGGTCGTCGGCTCCGGCCCGGCAGGGCTTGCCTGTGCGCAGCAGCTAGCCCGGGCTGGCCACGAAGTCACCGTCTTCGAACGGGATGACCGCATCGGCGGTCTGCTCCGGTACGGCATCCCGGACTTCAAAATGGAGAAGCGCTTCCTCGATCGTCGCCTCGCGCAGATGGAGGCGGAGGGCGTCGTCTTCCGACCTGGCGTCAACGTTGGGCGGGATATCGATGCGCGCGAGCTGCTCGACGAGTTCGACGCCATCTGTCTCGCCGGGGGCGCTACCCAGCCGCGGGACCTCCAGGTGCCGGGCCGTGATCTGAAGGGCGTCTACTTCGCCATGCAGTACCTGCCTATGCAAAACCGGCGGAACGCAGGGGATGAAATTCCAGAGGACGAGTTCATTTCGGCCGAGGGCAAGCGCGTCATCATCCTCGGCGGCGGCGATACTGGAGCCGACTGTCTCGGCACAGCCCTTCGCCAGGGCGCCCGCGAAGTGCTCCAGTACGAAATCCTTCCCCGGCCGCCAGCCAGCCGTCCCCCGGAGCAGCCGTGGCCACTCTACCCGAACATCTACCGCGTCTCGTCGGCGCACGAGGAGGGTGGCGTCCGCGACTACTGCATCATGACGACCCGCCTCTCGGGCGAGAACGGGCGCCTCACCACGCTGCACGCAGTCCGCGTCGAGTTCGTGAACGAAGACGGCCGCCAGGTCATGCGGGAGATCCCCGGCAGCGAGTTCTCCGAGCCGGTCGACCTGCTCCTCCTCGCGATGGGCTTCCTGGGCCCCGAGAAGGGCGGCCTGCTCGAACAGCTCGGCGTGCAGCTCACCGAGCGAGGCAATGTCTGGGCCGACGAGAACAAGATGACCTCGGTTCCCGGGGTCTTCACCGCCGGCGACATGACGCGCGGCCAGTCGCTCATCGTGTGGGCCATCGCCGAAGGCCGGGCCGCAGCCCGCGGCATCGACCAGTACCTGATGGGCGACACGCGCCTCCCCGTGAACTGACGCGGCACTAGCCGCCGTCCCGCACCTGCTCGACCCGGTCCGCACGCGCCGGGCCGAGTGGATGTTCGTGGGGAATCACGCGGGCTGGTACCCCGACCGCCGTCGCGTTGGCGGGGACATCGCCAAGCACCACCGTGTTGGCGCCGATGCGGGCGTTATCGCCGATCTGCACGGGGCCGAGAATTTTGGCCCCCGTGCCAATGAACACGAACCGCCCGATGGTCGGGCCTTCGAGCGAATAGGCCGCGCCGCCGGTGTCGAGGCCGATCGTCACGAACGGCGCGATCGAACACAGCGGGCCAATCCGCGTCGTCCCATCGATAACGACGTGGCCGTGGTTGAGCAGCAACCCCGGGCCGATTTCGACGCGGTCGCCGATGGAGACGCCGGCGAGCAGCATGGTCAGCCGACGGCAGAGGACCGGCAGCAGCGGCACCCCCTTCCGCCGCAGCCACGCCTGCAGCCGGTAAATCAGCACCACCTGCGCTTCGGCAGAGAGCACCACCGCGGCAACGACTTCGGCACGCGGCCCAAGCAGCCGGCGAACCAGCGGGACGGAATGCCACGTCACCGCCTGGCGGAGGTCTTCGCGAACGTTCTCGAACATGGCGCGTCGACGCCGGTGCATTCCGGCGCTCCCATGGTGGCAGGCCCCGGCTTACCGGTCACGCTCTACCAGGAAACGGCCGATCGCACGGAGCCTTTCGGCACGCTCCGCCGGGATGCCGGCCGTCGAAAGGATCGCATCGGCCTTCCGGGCGTACGCTTCGGCAACCCGGATGGTGTGCTCGCGAGCACCGGAGGCTTCCAGCAGTGCGATGACTTCCGTCGTTGGTGCCTGCCCCTGGCCCGGTGCCCCGTACAGGCCAGTGAGCTGTTCACCAGCGGGCGAGTTCAGCGCGTGAATCACCGGCAGCGTCTTCTTACGCCGCACGATGTCGCTGGAGGTCGACTTGCCCGTTGTCGCTGTGTCGCCCCACGTTCCCAGGTAGTCGTCACGCACCTGGAACGCAATGCCAAGCGCCACGCCCCACTGGCGCAGCGCACTGACGGCAGGAGGCGGGGCACCGGCAAGCGCCGCGCCGACCCCCGCGGCAGCGCCGAGGAGCGCACCCGTCTTCCCTTCCACCATCTGCAGGTAGGCGTCTTCGGTCACCGTCGCAGCCGTCTCGAAGGCGATGTCGGCCCACTGGCCCGCGACCATTCGCTCCACAGCCTCGAAAAGCATGCCGAGGGCGATCGCTGCCCCGGGGGTGCGAACGGCAGCCAGGGTAGCCAGCCCGCGGGTGTAGAGGAAGTTGCCGAGGTTGATGGCCTGCGCCTGCCCGATCACCTGCCAGGCGGTTGGGCGGCCATGGCGGAGGACGTCACCGTCCTGGATGTCGTCGTGCACAAGGGAGAAGTTGTGCACCAGCTCGACGGCCACGGCTCCCGGGAGGGCGGGCTCGGGACTCCCGCTGCATGCCTCCGCGACCTCGAGGGCGATGAGCGGCCGCAACCGCTTCCCGCCCGCTTCGGCAGGGCGCCCGTCCGCTTCCTGCCACCCAAGGACGTACCGACTCGCTGCGATAAGCTCCGGCGGGCCGCCTGCCACGGCCTCGCGCAGTGCGGCATCGAGCATCGGAAGGTGGCGCCGAAGCTCGTCGTACGCGTTCACGCCAGCGCGGGCGCCGGTGCGTCTGCCGTCGACTTCCGGCCGGCTGCCAGCGCCTCGCGCGCCGCCGCAGCAATGCCCTCAGCATCGAGCCGGTGGAGCTTGCGCATGGTCGCCTGCGGCCCGTGGTCGACAATCTCGTCGGGCATGGTCAGCGCCCCCAAGTACCGGTCCGCGAGGCCGTTATCTGCGAGCAGCTCGAGCACCGCGTCGCCGAAGCCGCCAGCGCGCACGTTCTCTTCCGCCGTGATGATCCCCGCGGTGGAGCGGGCGAGACCGAGTAGCAGCTCGGCGTCGAGCGGCTTGGCGAAGCGGGCGTTGATAACGGCGGCGTCGATGCCCTCCGCGGCCAGGATTTCCGCAGCCCTGGCGCATTCGGTGACTGGCGCCCCGAACCCGACGAGGGCGATATCGGACCCCTCCCGCAGGACCTCCGCCTTGCCGATGGGGATGAGCCGCATGGGCTCGTTGGTTGGGGCGCCCGGGCCCGTGCCGCGGGGGTAGCGCACCGCGAAGGGGCCGTCGTGCTGGATGCCGGTATACAACAGGTCGCGCAGCTCACGCTCATCTTTCGGCGCGCTGACCACCATATTCGGCAGGCAGCGGAGGTAGCTGATATCGATGAAGCCCTGGTGTGTCTTCCCGTCGTCGCCTACGAAGCCCGCGCGGTCCATGGCAAACACGACCGGCAGCCCCTGCACGACCACATCGTGCACGACCGAGTCGTAGCCACGCTGCAGGAAGGTCGAGTAGATGGCAGCGATGGGGCGCATTCCCTGCGTCGCCAGCCCGGCCGCGAAGGTGACCGCGTGCTGCTCGGCGATGGCCACATCGAACACCCGCCCCGGGTGTTTCGCGTGGACCGGTGCGAGCCCGGTACCCTCGAGCATCGCCGCCGTGATGGCGACGACGCGCGGGTCCGTTTCAATCAGTTCCTGTACGGCCTGCGCGAACACCTGGCTGTACGTTGGCCGCGGAACGGGTGCCGCTGGGTCGTTTTTCTTCAACCAGTACGTGCCGCTGTGACTCTTGATGGGATCGGCAGCGGCCTCGGGGACACCGTGACCCTTTTCGGTCAGCACGTGGAGGAGCACCGGTTTGCCCTCGACCTTCTTGATCGCCCGGAGCGTCGCCTCCAGTTCGCGGATGTCGTGGCCATCGATTGGGCCGTAATACTCAAAGCCAAACTGCTCCCAGAAGCGGGCAGGAACGAGCAGGTCGCGCAGGCTGGCCTTCACCCGCTTGGCCCCTTCCCAAACCTGTCGCCCGAGCGGCAGGTGCTCAACGAGCTCGCCAATCTCGCGCTTGGCGTTCCGGTAGAGCGGGTCCACCCGGAGCTTGTTCACGTTGCGGCTGAGGGCCCCAACGTTGGGCGAAATCGACATGGCGTTATCGTTGAGGATGACAATCAGGCGGTGGAGCCCCAGGTGCCCGGCGTGGTTCATCGCCTCGAGGGCCATCCCGCAGGTCATCGCGCCATCGCCAATCACGGCGATGCTGTAGAAGTCTTCGCCTTTGAGGTCGCGCGCCACGGCCATACCCACCGCAGCGGAGATGGACGTGCCGGCATGGCCCGCACCGAACACATCGTGCTCGCTCTCCTTGCGGTCGGCGAACCCGCTGAGCCCGCCAAACTGGCGGATGGTGGCCATGCGGTCCTTGCGCCCGGTCACGATTTTGTGGACATAAACCTGGTGACTGACGTCCCAGACGATTTTGTCCTTCGGGGAGTCGAACAGCCGATGGAGGGCGAGCGTCAGCTCGACCACACCCAGGTTCGACGCGAGGTGACCCCCTCCGCCAATCCCATCCACGGTGCGGACGAGGAACTCCCGGATTTCGCTCGCCAGCGTCTGTAGCTGCTCATAGCTCAGGCTGCGGAGGTCGCGGGGGCTTTCGATGCGATCAAGCAACTCAGACACTGCTCGGATTCCTCCTCGACCTAGTTGGCCACACGGTCGCCTCGGCTGCCGTACGGCGGCTTACGGCACCCCCTGGGGCGAACCTACGAACGGTCTGCGCCGCGGTCAAGCCTGCCTGCCCTGCTGCCAGGCCAGGAGCCGATTGCGGCGCTCGTTCGATTCAACCGGGCCGGGTGGGAGGGGTGCCTTCGGGAGCTCGATCCAGAACGTGCTCCCGGCGCCCACCGCGGAGCGGACCCCTACGGTGCCACCCATCGATTCGATGAGCTCCCGCACGATCGCCAGCCCAAGTCCCGTTCCGCCCTCCCGCCGACTTCGGCTCTTATCAACGCGGAAGAAGCGGTTGAAGATGTGTGGCAGCGCCTCCTCCGGGATCCCCGGGCCGTTGTCCGCAACCTCCACCCGCGCTCGGTCGGCACCGTCGATGACACTGACCGTCACCGTCGCGCCCTCGCCCGAGTACTTGATGGCGTTATCGACCAGGTTCAGCAGGCATCGGTAGAGGAGGTCCGCGTTGGCGAGGACCTCCGGCTCGGCCCGGAAGTCACGACGCAGTGCGACCCCGCGCTGGGTCGCCAGTGGCTGAAGGCTCGCCAGCACGTCACCAGCCAGGTCTCCGAGGCTCACGGGTTCCGATTCGATTCGCCGCCCCTCATCGCTCGTCAGCAGCAAGAGGTCCTCGCTGAGGCGCGTCAGCCGCTCGGTCTGCGCCTTGATGGTCGCGACCAGCTCCCGGTACTCCTCGGGGCTGGGGTTGGGGTCCATCTCGACCACCTCGATGTTGGTCCGGATGGCGGCCAGCGGCGTACGCAGCTCATGGGAAGCGTCCTGGACGAACTGTCGCTGCCGCTCGAATGACTGCTCGAGGCGCCCAATCATCGAGTCGAACGTATCGGCGAGTGCCCAGAGCTCATCCTTCGGACCCTGGTAGTTGATTCGGCGGCTCAGGTTGGTCGCGCTGATTTCGGACGCCGCTTCGGTAATGTCGCGGACGGGACGCAGCAGCATCCCCGACAATACATAACCTCCGATGCCCGATGCGGCTGCCAGGCCAATGACCGAGAGCAGCGACCAGTACTGCAACCGGTCGAGATTCCGGGAATAGATCCCGTCCTCCACCTCTCGGAGGTTGTAGCTTTCCGTTTCAATCGGCACGATGATGGCCTGCGCCGGGCCGGTCCGTACGGGTACCAGCACGACGTCGTTATCCCGCGAGAGCTCGAACACCGGTGGCTGGTCGAGCCGCACAGCGATATTGAGGGCGACCACAAAGGCGACCCCAAACACCAGCAGCAGGCTGGAATACCAGACCGTGAGCCGGAAGCGGATGCTCCGGAAGAACGGCGGCAAGCGCACCCTAGAGCACGTAGCCCTTTCCGCGGATCGTTTCGATCAGCTGTTCCTCGAATCCATCATTCAGTTTGCGCCGGAGGTTGTTCATGTGCACCTTCACGGTCTGCGTGAAGGGGTTCGCGTGCTCGTCCCAGATGTTTTCGAGCAGCTCCTCCTGCGGCACCGCCCGACCCTCGTTGCGGGCAAGGTAGTACACCAGCGCAAACTCCTTGGGCGTCAGGTGGATCTCCTTCCCGTTCCGGCGGCAGCGGTTCGTATTCGGGTCGAGCTCCAGGCCCCGCGTCTCGATGATTGGCTCGCGCATCGCCCCGTCACGCCGGGTGATCGCCCGGATGCGAGCTGCCAGCTCGCTGAACGCGAACGGCTTTACCAGGTAGTCATCGGCCCCCTGGTCGAGTCCCTCGATCCGCTCGCGGATTGAGCTGCGCGCCGTGAGCATGATGATGCCGCCGGCGAAGCGATCCTCGCGCAAGCGGCGGCAGACCTCGATGCCATCGACTCGGGGAAGATTGAGGTCCAGGCAGATGACGTCGTAATTCGTCGCTGCGGCCATCTCGAGCGCCTCAGCGCCGTCACGCGCGACGTCGACCTCGTATCCCTGCTTGATCAGGCCGCGCTCGATCGCCCCAGCGATCGCCTCCTCGTCTTCGACCACGAGCACCCGCATCGGCGCCCTCCTTTGCTGCCGGGATTCTCTTGGTTCCACGCTAGCGTACCGAACCCGAAGCGAAGGTAAAGGAATCCTGCGCGCGAATATCCAGCAGCTGCGGAAGGCGACACCATGGCGCGGCGCGCGGTATCATCGCGCAGGCGGTGATACCGTCCACCCTGCTGTGAGGCGCTCACTATGGTCCTGGCTGAACGTTCCACCCGCGAACTCTCGCTTTCTGACATCGCCGACATCCTCGGCGACGAGGCCCAGTCGCTCCTTGAGCATCGCTGCGAAGGTATCCCGGCCGAATCGCTGCACCTCCCCGGCCCCGACTTCGTGACCCGCGTGTGGGCCCAGTCGGACCGCTCGCCGCAGGTCCTGCGCAATCTCCAGGCCATCCTCGACCACGGACGACTGGCCGGTACCGGCTACGTCTCCATCCTCCCCGTCGACCAGGGGATCGAGCACTCGGGCGGCGCCTCGTTCGCCAAGAACCCGGCCTACTTCGACCCCGAGAACATCGTGCTCCTCGCCATCGAGGGCGGCTGCAACGCCGTGGCGTCGACGTTCGGCGTGCTCGGCGCGGTTGCCCGGAAGTACGCCCACCGCATCCCCTTCATCGTCAAAATCAACCATAACGAGCTGCTCACGTACCCGAACAAGTACGACCAGATCATGTTCGGGACCATCAAGGAGGCCTGGAACCTCGGCGCTGCAGCTGTCGGAGCAACCATCTACTTCGGCTCCGAGGAGAGCTCTCGCCAGATTGTCGAGGTGGCCGAGGCGTTCGCCTACGCCCACGAGCTCGGTATGGCCACGGTGCTCTGGTGCTACCTGCGAAACCCCGGCTTCAAGGTCGATGGCGTTAATCACGAAACATCGGCCGACCTGACCGGGCAGGCAAACCACCTCGGTGTCACCATCCAGGCCGACATCGTGAAGCAGAAGCTCCCGGAGCAGAATGGCGGCTACCGGGCGCTGAACCAGGGCGGCAAGAGCTACGGGAAGTTCGACGAGCGTATGTACTCCCGCCTCACCACCGATCACCCCATCGACCTGACGCGCTACGAGGTCGCGAACGGCTACATGGGGCGCGTCGGCCTCATCAACTCGGGCGGTGCGAGCGCCGGCGAAAGCGACCTGAAGGAGGCGGTGAAGACCGCCGTCATCAACAAGCGCGCCGGCGGCATGGGGCTCATCAGCGGGCGAAAGGCGTTCCAGCGGCCGATGAACGAAGGCATCGCGCTGCTGAACGCCATCCAGGATGTGTACCGCTGCAGCGGCGTGACCATCGCCTGAGCCGACACCCCCACCGCAACCACTTCCACCGATAGGCGACGGCCCCGGGGTGCTCCCGGGGCCGTCGTGCTGCTGCGATGCCGAAGTGTTGGCTCAGGCCGCCTCGGCCGCGCGGATGCCGTCGCGACGCCCGCTCCGGCGTTCGAGCATGTAGCCAAAGCCGCGCACATTCACGATGTAGCTCGGCTCGGCGGGGTCGTGCTCCACCTTTCGGCGGATCCGGCGGATGTACACCTTCACAATCTCCTGCGCTTCGCGCTCAGAGTAGGTGTAATCCTGCACAGCGCGGAGGATTTCGACGGGGCTGACCACCTTGCCCGCATTCTTCGCCAGGTAGGCGAGAATCTTGAACTCGGTCGGAGTGAGCGGGATCACCTCCGTATCGCGTACCGCCTGGCACCGGTCGAAATCGAGCACGAGGTCCCGCACCGTGATCGTGCTCGGGCCGGCCTCTTCGGGCACGGCTTCAGCTTCCGACTTGCGGCGCAACAGGGCGCCAATCTGCGCGTTGAACATCTCCGGCCCGTCGCTGTCGCGCAGGCAGACGTCGGCGCCGGCTTCGAGGGCGAGGCTCAGGCCATGGGGATGCGGACCGGGAGCCAGGACGATGACGCGCGCCTTGCAGGCGCGGGCGACCTGCCGGATGAGTGCAATGTCGTCATCGTGGCGCGGGTCGATGGCCAGCACCACAAGATCCGGGTCGAACTGGGCAAGCAGCCGTTCGGTCTCACGGTCGTGGGGCCGCTCAGTCGTCGTGAAGCCGTGACGCGCGAGCGACGGGAGCACATCCGCCGAGCGGTACTCCCGTGTATGGGTCACAAACGCGACCTGGCTACGGAAGCCATCGTGGTAGCGGTCCGCCATGACATCACCCCCATGTATCCGTGCCGGGCCGCTCCAGCCCCGGCGATATCGAAATCGTCGCCGGGCGGCCGGGCGGCGAGCCCAACCAAGCGCACGGCTCATTCACTATCTTCGGCAGGCTTTGGCGCCGTAATAGGGGCAGCGCCCCGAATGGTGGACGACAGCAAGTTGAAGCCGGAAGCTCGACCCCCGGGAAACGCGTCGGGCCGGCCCCGCAGGACCGGGCCTGAACATTGGCCGTGCGCCACCGAGGCGCAATGTCACGACGCCTCGCCTCACGCGACATCGCGCAGGAGCGCGCGGCGCAGCCGCTTCACCGCCTGGGCGTGGAGCTGGCTCACCCGCGTTTCCGAGACCTGGAGCACCGTCGCGATGTCGCGCATGGTCAGTCGCTCCACATAATATAGGCTGATGACGAGCCGCTCGCGCTCCGGCAGCGCCGCCACCGAGCGCGCAAGGTCCTCGTAGAGCTCCTTCTCCTCGAAGGTCCGCGTGAAGTCCAGGTCCTCCTCGGCGGTCGGCATCTCCGCCGCGGGGAACGAATCACCGTCCTCGTCGCGCTCCAGCATCCGGTCGAGCGACACGGTGACCCACCGGGACTGCGACGCCGTCTCGCGATATTGCTCGATGGGGATGCCCATGTGCTCCGCCGTCTCGACCTCGGTCGGGGTTCGGCCGAGGAGCAACTCGAGCTCGGCCTGGGCGCGCTGCACGTCCCGGGCCTTCTGGCGCATCGTCCGGCTCAGGCGGTCCATGCGACGGAACGCGTCAATCATCGCCCCGCGGATCCGCTGCACGGCGTACGCGTGGAAATTCGTGCCCTTGGATGGGTCGTAACGGCGCACGGCCTCGACGAGGCCGCAGGTGCCGTATCCCACGGCGTCCTCGAATTCGAGCAGGCCGGGAATCTCGAGCGGCAGCGTCCGGGCGACGCGGCGCACCAGTGGCGCATACTGCATCACCAGGCGCTGCTGCTCCTCCAGCGACAGGCGGTTGGGGACGTCGGTCCCGGGCTCTTCGGTACGGTCGCTATCGGTCGACGGCCATTGCATCTCTTGCTCCCCCGAACAAGCACCCTGCTTGCAACCTTGCGTGTCTTGGTTGTCGAGCAGATGCGCCGATTGTTCAGGGGCCGGCGGTGACAGAACAACGAGCGGGCCGTGACGCGACGGTGGTGCTTCGGTGACATCGGGGGACATAACACAGGCCCGGGCACACCCGAAGGGCGATTCCCGTCGCGCCTATTTTCATAACTCCTATAGTGCGAATATCAAGCAAGACGGAGACGCAGCTCTCCGGTCGGGCTACGCTGTCGCCGTGCACCTGCTGACCGTCAGCGAAACTGGCGAGACCGCGCTCATCTGCCCGACTTCAGCCGAACCGCAGCCGGCCATCTCGCTGCCGGGCACCTGGCCCGTCCTCTCACACGGTGGCTCGTGGGCCGTCGTCCCGCAGGGCCCGGGGCAGGATGGTCGACCGCCGCGGCTGTTGCTGGTCGAGGCCCGGACCGGCACCGATTTCGCTGTGCCGGGCAGCACCATCAGACCGCCAGCCCTCATCGCCGAACGGCTCTCGCATTACGTCCTGCTCAACCCGGACACGGACGACCTCGCCTGGGTTCAGCCCGGGCGTGGGACACTCGAGCTCCGCGCGTGGCACCCCGGCGACGACGACGCCCTGCGCGTGGTCGCGGGCGCGCCAATGTTCGCGGCGTGGGCGCCAGCGCCCCGCTCGCTGGCGGTGCACCACGGCGACACGATGTCGCTGTTCGACATCGCGACCGGTCAACTGCGCCCTGTGTCCACGGCGGCGGGGGGCTTCCGTACCCCCGGCATCGCGGCCGGCGGACAGATCATCGGCTGGGCCGAACCGGCGGCTGGCGGCGTTCGCCTGATGGCCATTACCGCCAGCGGCGAGCGGTTGACCGGCCCCGTTGTCCCTGGCCAGGTGGCATTCATCGGCACGCCCCGGCTGCCGAGGTTCCTCCTCGCCGTGAGCGAACTGGCTGACCCGGCCAGCTACACGGCAATCCTCACGTGGGACCCGGTGGCTGCATCGCTGGAGGGCGTCGTGCGCAGGCGATTCGTCGCAGCGTTCTGCTCGCCCGGGCCGGAGCGGGCAACCGCGCTGGCGCTAGCCGTGTCAACCTACAGCAGCGACGGCCGCGTGCAGATCGTCATCGTCGACGACTCCGGCCGGCAGCGGGCGGCACTGGAGCCCTTCGTACCCTCTGGGGATGTAAGGACGCTGTTCACCTTCTTCGACCAGTTTGGCGTCTCCCACTCGCCATGGTCTGAAAGCGGCCGATGGCTGGCGTTTGCCGGTCGCCTCGGCGGTGATGGCCCGCACGCGCTCTTCGGTCCGCCGGGCCTCGATGGGCTGCTCGCCGCCGACCTGGCAGCGGACCAACCGGCGTGGCAGCGGCTCGCATCGGCCGCGATGGGCTGGGTACGGGAGCCCGCCACCGGCAGGCCGTAAACCTTTGGTAATCGGCGAAATTGAATCGCCAGAAACGCGGCCTGTACACTCGAGGGAGCCCGCGCGCGCTGCGCGGAAAGGACCGCCATGGAAATCCCCCGCGAAGGTCCGCGTCCCGGGGCCGGCGAGCAAATCGCCCGGGCCGCTGTCGCCGTTTTCCTCCTCCTGAGCATCCTCACCCTCGCGTTCGGCCTTGGCTGGGCGGTCCACGACCTCACCGCAGAGGGCTCACCGCAGGTCGCCCAGCCCGCCGGCCAGGGCACCGGCAACCCGGACTCCATCGGGGCGGCCATCATCGATGAGATCGTCGACCTGTTGCAGAATCGTTATGTCGACAAAGCCGCGATTGACCCCGAGACCCTCCGCCAGGCAGCGATCGATGGCATCATCCGCTCACTGAACGACTCCCACACCGATTACCTCACGCCGGCCGAGCTGGCTGCCGGCGCGCTCGACCTCGCATCGAGCTACGACGGCATCGGGGCGACCGTGACCGACCGGAACGGCGCCATCACCATCGTCGCTCCCTTCCGCGATTCCCCGGCGGAGAAGGCTGGCATCCGTCCCGGGGACATCATCCTCGAAGTCGATGGCGTCTCGACCGAAGGGTGGACGCAGACACAGGCAGTCCAGGTCATCCGTGGCCCCTCCGGGACCCAGGTCACGCTGAAGGTGAAGCACACCGACGGCACCATTGAGACCATTTCCATTACCCGCGGCAATATCCCGCTCGAGACCGTCTTCCTCGAGCCGAATCTCGAGGTCATCCCCGGGGAGAGCGGCACGGCCCTGGTCGACCGGCAGGGTCAGCCAGTTACCGACATCGCCTACGTGGCCATCACCCAGTTCCATGACCGTACGCTCTCGGAGCTCCGCAGCAAGCTCAAGGACGTCGAGGCGAAGGGGTACAGGGGACTGATCGTCGACGTGCGGGGCAACCCCGGTGGCCTGCTCGAGGCCACGGTCGACGTCGTCGACGAGTTTCTCGATTCCGGCGTCATCCTTTCGGAAGTCGATGCCGACGGCAACGTCCAGAAGTGGAGTGCCCGCCGCGGCGGCCTGGCCACCTCCATCCCCATCGTGATTCTCCAGGACCAGGGGAGCGCCTCCGGGGCTGAAGTCTTCGCCGCAGCCCTGCGCGACAACGGCCGCGCCAAGATCGTGGGCACCCGCAGCTTCGGCAAGGGCACAGTCAATCAGCTCCAGGAGCTCAAGAGCTGTGGTGATCCCAAGGGGTGCGGTGCGCTCTACATCTCGGTGGGGCGCTGGCTGACGCCGAACGGTGATCAGATTGAAGGGCTCGGGGTCCGCCCCGACGTGGAGGTCCCGATGACCTACGATGATTATGTGAACAACGGCGATATCCAGCTGTTCGCCGCCATCGACCTCCTGCGCGGGAACTGATCGCTGGGTACACTGGCAGATGAGCACGACGGGCCCATCCGCGCGGGTGGGCCCGCACTGTTTGGCACGATGGCAGACGCAACAATCGTCCAGAACCGCCGCGCCCGGCACGATTACGAGATCCTCGCGCGATTCGAGGCGGGCATCGCGCTGACCGGGAGCGAAATAAAGTCCGTACGCGACCACAAGGTCCAGCTCCAGGGGGCATATGCCCGCATTAAGGACGGCGAGGTATGGCTCGTTGGGGCGAACATCGCACCCTACCGCAATGCGGGGTACGCCCCCCACGATCCCACCCGCGACCGCAAGCTCCTCCTCCACCGGCGGGAAATTCGCCGCCTCGAGCAGATGGTGGGCGAAAAGGGGCTCACGCTGATTCCGCTCTCGATGTACTTCAAAAACGGCCGCGCCAAGGTTGAGCTCGGCGTCGGCCGCGGCCTGAAGCGGTACGACAAGCGGGAGATGATCAAGGCACGCGAGCTCGACCGGGCTGCCGCCGAGGCGGTAAAGCGTCGACGCTAAGCACACTGCCGAACGCCTGTGCTATACTTCGAGTATCACGGGGACGAAAGGATTCGACAGGAAGCCAGGTAGCCGGATAGCAGGCCGAGGTTGGCTGTCACCCTCGTTAATCAGGCGGCCAAAAATAAACGGCAACACTCGCCAACTCGCTCTCGCCGCTTAGTGCGGAGCCGTCCTCCCCGGGGCCCGGCCTGGTAGCGCCGGGGTAGGGCGTCACCAAAGCCAGGCTGCCGCAGGCCGACGCCGATACCGCCTGCGAAAGACGCATCGGCTGGCTGGGCCACGTGGGGACCACCACTGCAGTGCCCCGGCGAGACCCTCATCGGTGGGAAAGCCTGTAGGAGAATCCGGAGCCGACCTTCACTGGACCGGGAGTTCGACTCTCCCGCGTCTCCACCAGCGACACTCCAGGCGCCGCGCACCATCGCGGCGCCTTTCGTTGTGTTTGGCTCATCCGTCCAGGACGACCTCGTCCCCCACCGCGACATCGCCGGCCACGAGCACAACGGCGTACACGCCGGCACAGGCTCCGTTCCGTTCCCCGGTCGCCGTCAACGTCGCGGGCGTGCGCTGCGCAGTGTCCGGGTCGATGGAGACGACGGCACACCGCTGATCGCGCGCGACCACCGCCAGCCGCGCACCGCCAATGCGGAGCGTGCGCCCCACCCATCGGTCCTCGCCGAACGCCTCCAAGCCGCTGACCACAATGTTCATCCGGAACCGCCGGGAATCAGGAGGCACGCCGGCAGCGTTGCAGAGCACGGCCACGGTCGCCTCGGAGATGAGTGACACCTGCGCAACGTCGTGATTGCCCCGGTAGTCAGCGTGGAGACGCACCGGCAGGCCGGCCTCCCGCGCGACCAGCGCCTCCAGCTCGGCCGCGGTCACCGAGAGGGTCTCGCCGTTTGGCGCCTCGATGAGCAGCTCGGCGCGGCCCGCGGCGCGATCCTCCCACCGCGGCCGGTAGCGCACCAGCCCGGGGAATTCGCGCATGGTGAGCCACGGGAACGGCGTAAGGCGGTCCGTGCGCACAAAAGCGTAAAGCCGGTCGCCCTCCAGCCCCTGGAGCGAGAGCCGTGCGCGTTCGGCAGCGATGCCAGCCATGCCCTTCACGGGGTACTGCGCCAGGGCACGGACAACGGGGAGCATGGCTGCAGGCTACGGCCCCGCGCCACGACGTGACAACGGCGCGTGCGTCCTACCGGCCCGCTGCCCGCGAGGCTCGCTTCTCCTCGATCAGGCGATCGAGCTCTTCTTTCAGGCGATCGAGCACGGTGTCGTACGGGAACGCGCCCAGCTCTTGCTCGCCGCGCTTGAGGTTGACGAAGGTCGGCGCGCACCAGAGGCCGAGGTCGGCATCGTCGGTCTCACCCGGGCCGTTCACGCGGCATCCCATGACGGCAATTGTTATGTCGTATTCTTTGGCGTACGCCGTCATTTCCTTGACCTTGAAGGCGAGGTCCACGAACGCCTCGTTCTCGACCCGGCTGCAGCTGGGGCAGCTGATGATATTCAGCCCACCATCGAGGAACTTCGGCACCGATCGGAAGCGCCCTGCCTCGACGTCGGCGATGATTTGCCGGCCCGCCTCCACCTCGCGCCACTTCTCCGCGAACGGCAGCGTCAGCGAGACGCGAGTCGTGTCCCCGATGCCCCGCGAGAGGAGCTGCTCGAACGCGATCCGCGTCTTGATCACGCCATCCGGGAGCATGCCTGCCTCGGTCACCCCGAGGTGCAGCGGCACATCGGGCCGGGCAGCGGCAAACCGCACGTTCGCCTCGATCACCTTCCGGGGGTCGGAGTCCTTCAGCGAGACGACGTATCGGTCGAAGCCCAGGTCGTCGAGGATGGCGCAGTGCTCCAGGGCACTCTCGACCATCGCCGTCACACCTTCCAGCTCGGGGGGGTCGGCGCCCGCGAACCGCGCCTCCATCGCGGGATCGACCGAGCCGCAGTTCACGCCGACGCGAACAGCCAGGTCGTAGCGCGCGGCCGTCTCGGCGATGAACGCGACTTTGTCGCGGGTCGTTTTCGTCTTCTCGTGGTGGTAGAGGTGCCCGGGGTTGTATCGGACCTTGTTGACGAAGGGCGCCACCTGGGCGATGAGGCGGTAATTCTCCTGCAGATCCACCACCAGGTTGGCATCGGGCACCCGGGCTCGAATCTCGGCGAGGGCCGCGACATCGCGCTGGCTATCGACCGCGATCCGCACCAACCCGGCACCGGCATCGTGCAGCATCCGCACCTGTTGCGTCGTGGCCTCGATATCGGTTGTGCGGGTGGCACACATCGACTGGACCACGATCGGATGTCCGCCACCGATGGTGACGGTGCCGGCGCGGACGGGACGACTGGGTGCTCGCTTCATGCGACTCAGTCTACCAGCGGGTGTGCGAACGTGACGTGAGCGAGCCCTGCCGTCGGCACCCGGCAGGGCTCGCGATCTGCTGATGCCGCGCTTGCGTTACGGGGTCGAGGGCGCCGAACCCATGGCCCAGGCGGTCGCGATGTTGCGGACGTGCTTCATGTGGCAGTCCCGGTACACCGCGAAGACGTCATCGCGCTGGTTGGCAGGGACTCCGCCGAACGTGTAGCGCAGCTGATTGTCCTCCCACCACATCTCGGAGACCCAGATTCCCTGGGCTGCCACGCAGGCACGCTCCGCTTCGATGGCGGCGACGTACTCTGCGCGAGCCACGGCGAGATCGCTCAGGGCCGCCTGCTGCTCCTGCGGGGCTTCCTCAACGAGCCATTGCCGCTCGGATGCGGGCACGGCCACCGTATCGGTTGCTGCGGTCTGCCCGGAGGGCCAGGCACCGGCAATGAGGGCGAAGGCGACCGCCGCAACGGCCGCTGCTGAGATGGTTGCGACCGAGCGGTCGCGGACGAGACGGATCATGATAGCCACGTGTACTCCTCCTGCCCCCACCCGTATCATGATAGCCACGTGTACTCCTCCTGCCCCCACCCGTAGCCGGCGACGCCGACCTGGTGGCGCGTGAATGCTTCTGAGATGGCGAGTCCGATGCTATCGCTGACGTACGACGGTCCAATTTTGTACGACCGTGCGTACCAGGTGCCGTTGTATTCGTAGCTCAATTGGACCGAAGTAGCGACCGCGCACGAGGAGCCGGCGGTACTCGCCACTGCTCCGTAGCCCTGCCATGCGGTGTTACCTGACCAGGGGCAGTTCCACGAATCAGTGTTCACTGTCGTGGCTGCCGCGGTGGCCACCATTGACAGCGCCAGGACCAGCCCAGCGCCTAGCGCCAAGAGCCGGCGGCGAAGCTGTCTGTCTGTCTGTTCCCTTCACGGAACTCACGCTCCTTTCCGCGAACCGTGCCGTGTCCGCCGCGCGAACCGTAACACGGCAGTCATACCGCTCGTCAATACCATTCGATGAGAATTTACAATCGCCCGCGACAGTGAGCGTCGCCTTACCCGTGCCGCTCGCCATGGGGCGAGGCCCCGGCCCCGCCGTTTCCAAACCACCCCCGGTCGATGCCCGTAAAGACCAGCAGCGGCACGACCAGCAGTAGCACAGCCAGCGCCATCGCTACCACCGGTCCCCGGTTCGCCTGCAACACCCCTTCCACCGGCGCCGTGTATTCGTTGCCGGCAGCGCGAGCCATGCTCCTCGCCTTCGTGCGCAGCCGCAGGCTGTTCGCCATGACACTGACGGAGCTCAGGGCCATGGCTGCCCCGGCGAAGAGCGGGTTGAGGAGCCCAGCGGCTGCCACCGGAATGGCCAGGACGTTGTACCCGAACGCCCACACAAGGTTCTGCGCGATGGTCCGCAGCGTCGCGCGTGAGAGCGCGATCGCTTCAGCGATCTTCGCCACATCGCCATGCAGCAGTGTGATGTCGCCCGCCTCGATCGCGACATCGGTGCCGGTGCTCATCGCTATGCCGACGTCCGCCTGTGCAAGTGCAGGCGCGTCGTTCATCCCGTCGCCGGCCATCGCCACAGCCTTTCCTTCGGCCTGCAGCTGGCGGATGAACGCCAGCTTTTCGTCAGGTCGGACGCTCGCTCGGTAGTCGGTGATGCCGACGCGCTGGGCGACTGCTGCTGCCGCCCGTGGGTTGTCGCCGGTCAGCATCACCACGCGCGTTCCCATGCGCCGCAGTGCCTCGACGGCACGCCGGGCATTCGGCTTCACGTCATCGAAGAGCCCCAGGAGTCCGCTGAGCGTGCCGTCCACAGCGACCACGACCACCGTCCGCCCCTCCTGCTCCAGGGCAGCGATGCGGTCGCGGACGGCGTCGAGCGGGTACCCGAGCTCTTGGAACATGTCGGGGTTCCCTACCTGTACGAGCTGACCCTCCACCATCGCCTACACCCCTCGCCCCGTGAGCGCCTCGAACGAAGATGCCGCTGGCGGCGGGATGCCCCGGTCAACGGCAGCGTCGACCACGGCCCGGCTCAAGGGGTGCTCGCTCGGAGCCTCGGCTGCCGCCGCCAGGCGCAGGAGTTGATCGGCCGGCACGTCGGCCAGGGGCACGACGTCCAACACCTGCGGCCGGCCTTCCGTGAGCGTGCCCGTCTTGTCGAGAACGACGACGTCGAGCGCCCGCGTCCGCTCGAGGACACGGGCATTCCGGATGAGGATGCCGCGCGACGCACCCAACCCGGTCCCGACCATGATCGCGGTGGGGGTGGCCAGCCCCAGCGCGCACGGACAGGCGACAACCAACACAGCAACTGCCGCGGTCATGCCCCGCTCCCAGCGCCCGGCTCCTACCCCCCAGCCGAGAAAGGTCAGGAGCGCGAGCAGGATGACGACCGGGACGAAGACGGCCGCCATGCGGTCGACCAGCCGCTGGACCGGCGCCTTTGAGCCCTGCGCCTCTTCGACGAGCCGCACGAGCTGGTGCAGCGCAGCCTCCTCGCCAACGGCGGTCGCTTCGATGACCAGCGCCCCCGCCTGGTTGATGGTCCCGCCGATGACACGGTCGCCGGGCTTTCGCTCCACCGGGATCGATTCGCCCGTGAGCATCGACTCGTCGATCGCCGAGACGCCCTGGACGACGACGCCATCGACCGGCACCCGCTGCCCGGGGCGGACCAGGACGCGGTCGCCGGGCCGGACCTCTTCGATCGCCACCTCGACCTCAGTGCCGTCCCGGAGCACCGTCGCTGAGCGCGCGCCCTGCGCCAGCAGGAGCCTGATCGCCCGGGAGGTGGCCCCCTTTGCAGACTCCTCGAAGTACTTGCCCATCGAGATGAAGAGCAGCACGGCCGCGCTCACGTCGAAGTACATGTGCTCGCCGTGGCGCCCGAAGATGACGATCCACGCGCTGTAGACGTACGCCACCGTGGTGCCGAGCGCCACGAGCACGTCCATGTTGGGGTTGAGCTGGCGCAGGCTCGCCACCGAGCCCCGGTAGTACGGCCAGCCGAGCACCGCCTGCACCGGTGTGGCCAGCGCCAGGACCAGCCAGGCGTGGAGGGTCTCGTTGCCAAAGACCACCAGTCCGGCGATGTCCATCGCCATCGCGAGCAGGATGGTGGGCACCGCGAAGACCGAGGCGGCCACCAGCCGGATGAGCGTCCCGCGGGCGTGCTCGGCGGGGTCGCGCCGCTCGCTCCCGGTCACCGGCTCGGCGTGATACCCGGCCTTTTCGACGGCCGCGATGAGCGCCTCGACGGGGACCGGGGCACCGAGCGTGACCCGTGCAGTCTCGGCGGCAAAGTTCACGCTCGCGCTCTCGACACCTTCGACGCGCGCGAGTGCACGCTCTACCCGCCGGACGCACGAGGCACAGGTCATGCCTGTGATGCTCAGCGTGACTGGCGTTCCCGGGCTGGAGGTCTGCGCCATCGTGTCGTCGACCCGGGGTCAGCCCTGCCTGACGGCCGCCTCGTACCCTTCTTCCTTCACGGCTTCGACGAGACGGCCAGCATCGAGGCCCTCGCCGGTCACGCGCGCGGACTTCTCGGCGAGGCTCACGACTGCGTCCTGGACACCGGGCACCTGCTTTAACGCACCGGTGACCGCATTCACGCAGTGGTCGCAGGTCATCCCGGTGATGGTGAGCTCGATTGTCTGTGCCATGTCGATCCTCCTGTGGTGCTAGCTGCTCTTGCTGAGCGCCGGGCGCCGGTCTCACTCGTCCGGGACGCTTGGCCCCTGAACCCGGTAGAGCCGGCGCAGCTCGGCGATCGCCTTCGCCTCCTCCCCGCTCTTGATCATCTCCACGACGTGCGTGTTCAGATGACCATCGAGGACAAGGGCATCGAGGCTGCGAAGCGCCCGCTGGATGGACAGCGAAAGCTCGAGGATGTCCATGCAGTACCGGTCATCCTCGATCTGGCGTTCCAGCGCTGCCACCTGGCCGGCGATGATGCGGATCCGGCGCAGTGCCTGCCTACGGGTTTCGGGCGTCATTGGCGTTCCCGCATACAGGGTACCCCCCTATCCTGTCCCTGCGCCATGCCCGCCGTCAAGCGTTGTGTTGCTACCGGGCCCCAATGGCGCCGGCATCCTTGAGGCGGGCAATCTCGTCCCAGCCGAATCCGAATTCGAGCAGGACCTCTTCCGTATGCTCGTCGAACTCGGGTGCGCCCCGTCGAATCTGCCCGGGTGTGCGGTCAAGCTGCACGGCAGGCCCCACGATGCGGCGGCGCTCACCCGAGCGGTGCTCGTATTCGATGATGTAGCCGTTCGCGAGCACCTGCGGATCGCGGATGACCTGGCCGTAGTCCTGCACCGGGGCGACGGGGAGCCCTTTCCCGCACAGGTCCTCCACCCAATCCCACTGGTCCCGCGTGGCAAACACCCGGTCGAGCTCGGCGATGAGGTCGCGCCGGTTGTCCATGTGCGCTGGCAGGGCGCAGAAACGCGGGTCGTCGCGCAGGTCGGGCCGCCCGAGCGCCTCGCAGAACGGCACCCACCAGCGGCTGAGCTGCGCCATGCTCAGCGCAATCCAGCCGCCATCCCGGCAGCGATAAACATTCCAGAGCGGCGCGGCTTCCTCGCGCGAGCGCCTCGGCGGCACCTGCCCGGTGAAGAGCGTCGTGGTGATGTTGAATGACTGGAGCATGACCTGCCCGCCCAGCAGTGACGCTTCGACGTGCTGCCCCTCGCCAGTCCGCGCACGGTGGATGAGTGCCAGCAGGATGCCGTAGCTGAGGGAGATGGCGCCCACCTGGTCGGCCATGCCCCCGAACGAGAACACCGGCGGCTGATCGGGAGGTCCCTGCATCATCATCGTGCCGCCGCGCGCCTGCCCCAGGATGTCCATCGCCGGCCATTCCGCGTGCGGGCCTCGGGAGCCATACCCCGTGGCAGTAGCGTAGACAATCGCCGGATTCCGGGCCCGCACCGCCTCGTACCCGAGCCCAAGGCGCTCCATCACGCCGTGGCGCATGTTCTGGACGAAGACGTCGGCCCGCTCGGCCAGCCGCAACAGCGTCTCGCGGCCATCCGGGTGTTTCAGGTCGATGACGACCCCGCGCTTATTCCGGTTGTGGCTCTCGAAGTACGCCTCGCTGAGCCCCCGGCCAGGGTCCGGCGCATCGGGTCCTTCGACCTTGATGACGTCGGCCCCGAAATCTGCCAGCATCGCCGTCGCGTAGGTACCCTGCTGCCAGGCGGTGCAGTCCAGCACGACGAGCCCGGAAAGCGGGAGCCCCGAGTGCGGGACCTGTGGAAACATCGTCTCCCTCCGGGTTGCGCAATCTTGGGCACCGCCCATGATCCTGTCAACGAAGGGGCTCTCCCATGACGTCCGCCGCCGGTCACCGTCGCTTCGCCGCCGCCTGGGACTGGCTCGCCCGGCACGAAAGCGCCCGCGAGCGGCGCCTCCGCGCCCGCGTCGTCGGCCAAGCTACGGGGCGCACGCTAGAAATTGGCTACGGCGTCGGTTCCAACTGGCCGCACCTGCCGCCGGGCGTCGAATACGTCGGCATTGAACCGGATGCCTACATGCGCCAGCGCGCCGAGCGCCACCTCCCGCCGGCCGCGCGACTCGACCTGCGGGACGGGGACGCACAAGCCCTGGAGTTTCCGGATTCGTCGTTTGATACCGTCATCGGCACCCTCGTGCTCTGCACCATCCCCGATCCGGGCCGGGCACTCGCCGAGATCCGCCGCGTCCTCCGCCCGGGCGGGCAGCTCCTATTCTGGGAGCACGTGAACGCCACATCGAAGCTGGGGCGCCTGGCACTCCATGGCATCACGCCGCTCTGGGCACGCATCGGGGGCGGGTGCCACCCCAACCGCGACACGCTCGAAGCGATTCGCGAAGCCGGGTTCGAGGTCGCAGAGCTCCGGCGGGGGCGGATTGGGCCGCTGCCAGCCATTTCCGGGGTCGCGCGGCGATGAGGATTGGTGCGCACGTGTCCAGCGCCGGGGGACCGCATCTCGTGTTCGAACGTGTGCGCGAGATCGGCGGAGAGGTGGTCCAGCTCTTCGTGAGCGCTCCGCAGCAGTGGAAGCTCCCGGCGATTACGCCGGAGCAGATCGACCGGTTCAACCGCGTCCGCGCGGCGAGCGGCATGCCCGCGTTCTTCCATGGCGTCTACCTGATGAACTTCGGCAGCCAGGACCCGGCAATCCTGGAGAAATCGCGCACGTCGCTGGCGGCGTACCACCGGCTCGCGGGGCAGATGGGGGTGGTCGGTACCATCTTCCACGTCGGCAGCCACCTCGGCGCGGGCTTCGACGGGGCGATGATCGAGCGCATCGGTGCAACCTTCACCGAGATCCTCGCTGCCGACCCCGGCAACCCGGCACTGCTCGTGCTCGAAAACAACGCGGGACAGGGGAATTGCATCGGCGGCCGGTTCGCCGAGCTTGGCGCCATCATCCGGGCCATGGGTTCGCCCGGGAACGTGGGCGTCTGCCTGGACACCTGCCACGCCTTCGCCATGGGGTACGACCTGCGCACCCCGGCGGGACTCGAGGCAACCCTGGAAGAATTCGACCGGGAAATCGGCCTCGGCCGCCTGGTCGCCGTACATGCCAACGATACAAAGCTGCCCCTCGGCACATTCCGGGATCGCCACGAGAACATCGGCGAAGGCCACCTCGGTATGGAGGGATTCGCGACCCTCATGGCTCACCCGGCCTTCGCCGACCTCCCGTTCATCCTCGAGGTACCGGGTTTCGAGGGGCACGGTCCAGATCGCAAGAACATCCAGCGGCTGCGACGGCTTCGTGCGGCGGCTGGCCTCGCCGCGCCACGCGTGGCGGACCTTCCGCGCATCCGAAAGGCTGCGCTAGGCTAACCACACCACCGAACGACGGGAGGTCGCGTGCCACTGACCGGTCGCCTCCAGGGCGCCCTCTTCACAGAATGCGCGGAATGGGTCTGGGAGCAGCTCCAGGAGGAGGGCTTCCAGGTCCAGGGCGAGCTGATTGAACTCATCCTCGAAACCGAGCGCGAGCTCGGCATCCAGGCAGAGCCGCTCGAGGCGATCGCCGCGCAGCTCGCGGCCGAATTTGAACGGCGCGGCATCGTCGCCCGCCCGTACAGCATCGACGCCCGCCTGATCCACACGATCCTCCAGTGGGAGGACGACTTCCTCGGGTTCGCTGGCATCCCTCGCAGCGAAAGTTGACGCCGCCGGCGCAGGGTCGCGACACTGGGCACAGCGTTTCGACCGGGAGGTGCAGCGGAGGGAACCGACAACCGTCAACGGCACGCAGGGAGCATCGTTCCAAGCGCCAGGTCCGCGCCGTCCAGGTGCGGATGACGAGGCGGGGGCAGTATCGAAGCATTCGGCGGATGGCCCCCCGGCAGCACAGCCGTCAGGCGTCGCACAAACCATCTCGGGCAACCGGGTGACAAAAGCGCGCCGCGTGCACGGGTTACCCCACCCGGCAGCCGCTCCCCGTTCGACCCATAGCGCCCACGTCCGCTCCCAGCAGGGGTGACGTTGCGCGCCGGTGGGTCGCGTGCCTCAGCCCCGCGGGCCATCTTGGCTCGCCCAAGAAGGAGCTGAACAGGCATGTGTGGAATCATCGGGTACGCCGGCAATCGACCGGCCGTGCCCATCCTGCTGCGGGCGCTCAAGGACCTGGAGTACCGCGGCTACGACTCGGCTGGGATCGCCGTCCTGGATGGCGATCAGCTCGTCATCACCAAGAAGCAGGGGAAGATCAGCAACCTCGAGCAGGCACTCACCGTGCTGCCCGCGGGCACCGTGGGAATCGGGCACACCCGCTGGGCCACGCACGGGCGGCCGAGCGACCAGAATGCTCACCCGCACACCTCATGCGACGGGCGCATCGTCGTCATCCACAACGGGATTGTCGAGAACTACGCCAGCCTCCGGGCTGAGCTACTCGCCCGCGGACACGCCTTCCACAGCGAGACGGATACCGAAACGGTGGCCCACCTGGTGGAGGAGGCGGTTCGCGACGGCTGCCGGCTCGATGAGGCGCTCGCCCGGGCCGCCAGCCGCATCGAGGGATCCCAGGCGATCGTTGTGATGGGGGTCGATGAACCGGGTGTGCTCGCCACCGCCCGGATCGGCAACGCCGGCGGCGTGGTGATTGGGTTTGGCGACGGCGAAACCGTCGTTGCGAGCGACCTAGCCGCCATCCTCCCCCTCACGCAGGATGTGGCCTTCCTCGCCGATGGCCAGGTGGCGCGCATTACGCCAGCGGGCGCCGAGGCGCGGACCGTCGCCGGCGAGCCTGTCCAGTTGCAGCGCAAGCGGATCCCGATCGACCCCATCACCGCGCTCAAGGGCCAGTATCCGCACTTCATGCTGAAGGAAATCCACGAGCAGCCAGAGGCGATCGCGGACACCATCTGGAGCCTCGCCACCCTCGAGCCGCCCGCCCTCTACTTCGACGACCTAGGCAGCGCCTCCGCGCGGCTGGCGACCATTGAACGTGTCGTCCTCATCGGCATGGGCACCAGCCTGCACGCGGCGATGATTGGCCAGCGCTACTTCGAAGCTTTCGCCCGCGTGCCCGCCATGGCCGACAACGCGAGCGAATTCCGCTACCGCACCCCCGTTCTGGATGAGCGCACCCTCGTGGTCAGCGTGTCCCAGTCGGGCGAGACGGTCGACGTTCTCGAGGCCATGGCGGTGGCCCGCGCCAGCGGCGCGCTGCAGGTGACGATCTGCAACACGGAGGGAGCGCAGACCACCCGCGTGGCCGATGGCACCGTGTACACGCGGGCGGGGCTCGAGCGCTCGGTCGCAAGCACAAAGTGCTTCACGGCCTCGGTTGTCGCCATGTACTTACTGGCACTGCGCCTCGCAGAGGCGCGCGGCCACCTCGACAGCGCCGCACTCGGGCAGCACCTCGCCGACCTTGCCCAGCTCCCGCGTGCCGTTGCCGCCGCGCTCACCGGCCGCGGTGCACTGCGGAAAATTGCGCTTCGCCTCGCCGAAGCACGCCACGTCCTCTTCCTCGGCCGGGGCCTTGCCTTCCCCCTGGCGATGGAGGGTGCGCTCAAGCTCAAGGAAGTGTCCTACATCCACGCCGAGGGCTATGCGGCCGGCGAGATGAAGCACGGCCCCATCGCGCTCATCGACTCAGCCTTCCCGACCGTAGCAATCGCGACCGAGCACGCACTCCGGTCGAAAATGGTCTCGAACATCGAGCAGATCCAGGCGAGGGGCGGACCGGTCATCGGCGTCATTTCGGAGGGCGACGCCGAACTCACGGCGCTCTGTGATGCAGTGATTATCGTGCCGAGCGTTTCGTCGTGGCTCGAGCCGCTGGTGGCCGCGATCCCGCTCCAACTGCTGGCCTACGATGTCGCAGTGCATCGCGGCTGCGACGTCGATCAACCCCGAAACCTGGCAAAAACGGTGACGGTCGAATGATCGGCCGTCCAGCCGTCGAGCGACGGCCGATTGGCCGCCCGTGCAAACGGCGGCCATCGGCCTATAATCGTGCGACCGAAGCCATCGGTCTGCACTATGCGCGATGCGCGGAGGTATAGACAGGTTGGTAAGCGTCACTCGATCCGTAGTGTGGTTCGCCGAGGTCGGAAAAGAGGATGTCGGCCTCGTCGGTGGGAAGGGGGCGAACCTAGGGGAACTGACCCGGGCGGGCATCCCGGTGCCGCCCGGCTTTGTCGTCACGGCCGATACCTACTTCCGCTTTATCCAGCAGAACGGGCTCGAGCCTGTCATCCGCAAGGAGCTCTTCGGCCTCGACGTGCACGACACTCGCCTTCTCAATGAGCGCGCGGAGAACATTCGCCGGCGCATCATGGAGGCGCCGATGCCGCCCCACATCGCCGACGAGATTCGCGCCGCTTATGTCGAACTCGGTGAGGGCCCGGTCGCCGTCCGCAGCTCGGCGACCGCCGAAGACCTGCCGGAGGCAAGCTTCGCCGGGCAGCAGAGCACTTTCCTCAACGTGGTCGGCGCCGACAACGTCGTGCGCGCGGTGCAGGCGTGCTGGGCCTCGCTGTTCGAAGCACGCGCCATCTTCTACCGGGAGGAGTCGGGGTACGACCACACGAAAGTCGGCCTGGCGGTGCCCGTCCAGCGGATGGTGCAGTCCGAAATCTCCGGCGTGATGTTCACGGTCGAACCCGTGACTTCCGATCGCTCGCGCATCACCATCGAGGCGGTGTACGGCCTCGGCGAGGGCATCGTCTCCGGTGAGATCTCGCCGGACCTGTACATGGTCGACAAGGAGTCGCTCCAGATTCTTTCGAAGACCGTGACCCCCCAGGATCGCATGATCGGCCGTCGGGCCGGTGCCGATGGCAGCCACGAGGCAGGCAACACCTGGCTGCCGGTGCCCGCCGAACTGCGGGAACGGCAGAAGCTGACGGACGCCGAGATTCGCGAGCTGGCGCGCGTTGGTCGGCTCGTCGAGGAGCACTACGGGAGCCCGCAGGATATCGAGTGGGCGTACGAGCGTGGCCAGTTCTTCCTCGTCCAGGCACGCCCGGTCACGACCCTCAAGCACGCTATCGCGGAGGATGAGGGGGAGGAAGAGACAGCGCCCGTCCTGCTCACCGGCCAGCCGGCCAGCCCGGGCGTTGGCGTTGGGGCCGTCCGCATCGTGCACGATCCCCGCGAGATCGACGTCGTCAAGCAGGGCGACGTCCTCGTGGCGGAGATGACGACACCGGACTTTGTGCCAGCCATGAAGCGGGCGTCGGCCATCGTCACGGAACGCGGGGGGCGAACCTGCCACGCTGCCATCGTCAGCCGGGAGCTCGGCATCCCGTGCGTCGTCGGTGTCGCAGGGGCCACCAGCCTCGAACCCGGGAAGCTTGTGACCGTAGATGGCTCAGGGGGCCGCATCTACGAAGGCCGAGCCGAGGCACGACTCGCCTGGTACGAACGCCAGAAGGAGCGCTACGCACGCTCGGCGGCCCTGAAGACCACCACGCGGCTCTACGTCAACCTGGCTGAGCCGGAACTCGCCGAGGTGGTGGCCAAGCGCCACGTCGACGGCGTCGGCCTGCTTCGTGCCGAGTTCATCGTGGCGCAGATTGGCAAGCACCCGCGGCAATTCGTCGACGAAGGGCACCCCGAGGAGTACACGCGGCGCCTCGAAGCGGGCATTCGCGAGTTCTGCCGGGCCTTCAACCCCCGGCCCGTGGTGTACCGTCTGACCGACTTCAAGACCAACGAGTACGCGAACCTCGAGGGCGGGGCGAAGTACGAGCCGGTCGAAGAGAACCCGATGATCGGCTACCGGGGCGCGAGCCGGTACCTCAAGGAGCCCGACATCTTCCGCCTTGAGATCGAGGCGATTAAAGGCGTCCGCCGCGATTTCAAGAACCTGTACGTCATGGTGCCGTTCGTGCGCACACCCGAGGAGCTGCGCGGCGTGAAGGCACTGCTGGCCGAAGCGGGGCTGGTGCGAGGCGACGACTTCAAGCTCTGGATGATGGTGGAGGTGCCGTCGAACGTCCTCATCCTGGATCGGTTCATCGACGTTGGCATCGACGGGATCTCGATCGGCTCGAATGACCTGACCCAGCTCGTCCTTGGAATCGACCGCGACAGCGAGGCCCTCGCGGATACTTTCGATGAGCGGAACGAGGCGGTAATGGCCGCCATCCAGACAGCGGTCACCGTGGCCAAGCGCCGGGGCATCACCGCCTCGATCTGCGGCCAGGCGCCGAGCGTCTATCCGGAGGTCACCGAGAAGCTCGTCGAGTGGGGCATCACCAGCGTCAGCGTCAGCCCGGACATGATCGACCAAACGCGGGAGATCATCGCGAACGCGGAGGCCAAGCTGGGGCGGGCGCCCGTGGCCTGATCCCGCGCCCCGTGGGCACCTGCCCCCTCGGTCGCCGCGCGGCTACAATCCTGGCGATGGACCTGCACGTGGTGCGTCGGCGGCTCGAGGCTGCGGAGGCAATGCTCAGCCCGTACGCCGCGAGGACGGCCACCAGCCGGGGCCGCCGGCGCCCGGAGCCCCCATCCCCGCTGCGCACGGAGTTCCAGCGCGACCGCGACCGGATTCTCCATACCAAGGCGTTCCGCCGCCTGAAGCACAAGACGCAGGTCTTCATCGCCCCCGGGCAGGACCATTTCGTCACGCGCCTCACGCACACGCTTGAAGTGGCGCAGGTCGCGCGGACCATCGCTCGCGCGCTCAACCTCAACGAGGACCTGGCCGAGGCAGCGGCGCTCGGGCACGACATCGGGCACGGGCCCTTTGGCCATGCGGGCGAGGAGGCCCTTGCCGAGGTCCTGCCCGAGGGCTTCCGCCACAACTACCAGTCCGTGCGCGTACTCGACCGGCTCGAAAACGGGGGCCGAGGGCTCAACCTGACCTTCGAAGTACTCGACGCGATCGAAAAGAGCTCGAAGGCGCGCGAGGACATCTTCGCGGAGGGGTGGGGCGTCCCCGTCACGCTCGAAGGCCAGGTGGTCAAGACCGCCGACGCGATCGCATACCTCAATCACGACATTCTCGACGCCATCCGCGCGGGGATCCTGCGCGAGGACGACCTGCCCGGTTCCACGCAGCGACTGCTCGGCCGCAGCCACGGCGAACGCCTCGACACCCTGGTGTGCGACATCGTGGAGGCGAGCTGGGCCGCGACCGGGGCGGGACCAGACCCGGTCATTCGCTTCAGCCCGGCCATCCACGCGGCCGCCAACGAGCTGCGCGAGTTCATGTTCCAGCGGGTGTACCACTACGACGCGACCCGGCGGGAGGCCGAACGCGGCAAGCGCATCGTCAAGTTCCTTTTTCACTACTTCGTGAAGCACCCCGAGCACATTTCGCCCGATTACTCCCTGCCCGATGACCCGGTGGAGCGCCGGGCGGCTGACTACGTGAGCGGCATGACCGACCGCTACGCAATTCGCGTGGCCGCGGCGCTGGGTTGCGAGGACGCTGTCGGCTGGCACGTGTAAGGGGGCGATCCCTTTTCACCTCGTTTATCTCGCAGATAGCGTCGCCTTGAAGATAGGGGTGGCCGCCGTGATACTCGGAGCCAGCCCGCCATGTCACAGCGTTACGGCTCTTACCCGGACGACGAGCCTGTCATTGGCGTTCCCCGCGACTTCCCCGAGGAGCCCATCATCGGCGCCCCGCCACCCGGCGGTGCCTACGCGCCCCGGCCCGCCGCGTACGACCCTGCCGACGAAGCCGGAGACGCGTGGGACGAGGCCGATTACGACGACGAGGGCTACTGGGACGACGAAGCATACGCCCCGTACGAGGATGCACCCCCGGCCCGCCAGCCAATGTTTTATGTCTTCCTTTTTCTCGTCGCCGTGGTCGGTGGGCTGCTCGTGTTCCTCCTGCTCAACCTCCTTGGCGGCGGCGATGGCAGCAGCCCCGCCACCTCGACCGAATTTGCGGTGCAGATCGACTCCCCGACGCGTGACCAACGGCTCGAGATCAACCGCGAGCACGAGGTCGTTGTCCAGGCGTCCGCGACCGAGCCGCTTCGCCGTGTGGAGCTCTTCCTCGCCGACCGGGCCGTCGACGCTGTAGACCTCACCGATGCGCCGCCCGACAACCGGTACCGGGTGACACTCCGCCTCGTCGTTCCCGATAAAGGGACGTACGAGATTTTCGTGCGCGTGTTTGCCGAATCCGGGGCCACCAGGGACTCTGACCGTGTGCGTATCGTCGCCATTGAACCGGTCGGCGAGCGACCGCAGACCATCCAGGGCCGTGTCGTCGCCGACGCGACTGTCCGCAGTGCGCCCGATGATGGGGCGCAGGAGGTGGGCAGCCTCCGCGCCGGCGCGCAGGTCACCATCCTTGGCAAGACGCGCGATGTCACCTGGCTCCTGGTGCAGCCGCCGACAGGGACACAGGGCTGGGTACGGCGGGCCGCGATCGACCCTGCCGATACCCTCGACCTCGTCCCGGCGCGGGACCCAACCCCGACGCCAGCGCCACAGCCCAGCCCCACAGCCGTCGCCTCGCCGACCGCGACCGCCTCGCCGTCGCCTTCGCCTGCCGCGAACGCCCCAGATTTCGTCCCGACCAATGCCGTGCTCGGCGCTGGGGGCGCCGAACTGCGCGTTACGGTCTCGAACGTGAGCAACAACGCATACAGCGGCCCGCTCATCGTGGCAGTCGGTGGCGACGTAGCGCAGCAAGAGGTCGCCCTCAACGTGACCCTCGCGGCCAACGGCGGCTCCACCGTTGTCGTCTTCCAGCTATCGCCACCGGTGACTGAAGGTGGCAAGCGCGCCGTGGTTACTGTCGACCCGTCCAACATCGTTCGCGAGCAGCGGGAGGACAACAACGCCGCTACGTTCGTCCTGCAGGCTCCGGTCGAGGCGCCGCAGCTCGTCATCGTCTCGGCCACCGTGCGGGAAGCGGCCATCGACGTGGTCGTGCGGAACGATGGTGGGCCGCTGCCGGCATCAACGGTGCTGGTGCAGGTGCAACTTGGCGGCCAGACAACCAGCAACAGCGTCAGCATCGCTCTCGCGACAGGCCAGTCATCGCCGACCATCACGGTGCCGCGTCCGACCGGCTCCGGCCAGGCTACCGTCACCGTCTACGTCGGCAGCCAGCCCATGGCAAGCACGACGATTCAATTGCCCTAGGCTTTCGCCATCCCCGCCACCGCGCACGGGCGCGGGCAAAGGCCGTACCATCACGGCGTATGGATGCGGTTGAAGCCATCAAGCGGCAGATCGACCTCGTCGCCTACATCGGCCGCTTCACCTCGCTGCAGAAGTCGGGACAAAGCTTTAGGGGGCTCTGCCCGTTTCACGCCGAAAAGACTCCCTCGTTTTATGTCTTTCCAGACCGCGGTACCTGGCGCTGCTTTGGCGCCTGCGGTGAAGGCGGGGACCTCTTCACCTTCGTCCAGAAGCGAGAGAACGTCGATTTTCGCACCGCACTGCGCCAGCTGGCCGACGAGGCGGGCATTCCCCTCCCCCACGACGACCCGAAGCGTCGTTCCCGCGTGGAGCGCCTCGCAGCGATCATCTCCGCGGCCGTCGGGTTCTACGAGCGGCAGCTCCACGAGCCCGGCGGGGCCGAGGCGCTCGCCTATCTCCGCGAGACGCGGGGCCTGACCGACGACACGATCGCTGCCTGGCACCTCGGCTGGGCACCTCCAGGCTGGCACCAGCTTCGCGACTTTCTCCTGAACCGGGGCTACAGCGAGCCCGAAATGATCGCAGCCGGCGTGCTCGTCGACGCTGACGAAGGAAACGGACCGTACGACCGCTTCCGCGGCCGCGTCATCATCCCAATTGCCAACGAACGCGGCGAGTTCGTGGCGCTGGGCGGTCGTGGGCTCGCGGGCGAATCGCCGAAGTACCTGAACTCGCCCCAGACGGAAATCTTCGATAAGAGCCATACGCTCTTCGGCCTCCACCTCGCCGCCGAAGCCATCCGTTCACGCGGGGAGGTCGTGGTGGTGGAGGGGTACATGGATGTCCTCGGGCCCTGGCAGGCCGGGTTCCGCAATGTCGTCGCCACCATGGGGACATCGCTCACCCGGCATCACGCCGAGGCGCTCCGCCGGTACGCTCCCCGCATCGTCCTCGCCATGGACCCTGACAGCGCCGGGATGAACGCAGCCGAACGCGCCGGCGGGCTTGTCCTCGGGTTGAGCGACGACCACCAGGCCGTCGCCAGTGCACGGACCGCCGAAGCCATCACAGCCGCCGCAGACGTTGACCTGCGCGTGGCACCGCTGCCGCCAGGTCGCGACCCCGATGAACTCGTGCGCGCCGACCCGGGAGCATGGGAACTGGCCATTCGGCAGGCCCAGCCATTCGTCGAGTTCCTCCTCTTCCGGATGCTCGGCACCAGGCGCCCGGCCTCGCCGCTGGAGGCGCGGCACCTGGTCGACCGGCTGCGGCCGGTGCTCCTCGCCGTGTCCGACCCGATCGAACGGAGCCTGTATATCCAGCGGGTCGCGCACCGCCTGGGCGTCCCCGAGGAGGCCGTGTTCGACCGTCTGAGGAGCCAGCCCCGGCCCGCGCCGGGCGCGCGGACACGCGGCGAGCGGGAGCCGCTGTCGCAGGAGGCTGTGCTGCTGGCCATCCTCCTGCGGCACCCTGCGCTGCGGCTGGCCTACCGCAACTACCCGGAGACGCTCTTCACCGGCGCCCTCGAACGCGAAGTCTTCCGCCGTTGGCTCCACGAGCCGACGTCCGCCCTGGAGGGTGACGACGAGCCGGCGGAGCGAGCACGCGAACTTGTCCACTACCGCCTGCCGCCGCTCTCCGACTTCGAGGCCCGCCGCGCTGCTGATGAGAAGATTGCCGCCATCCTGCGGGACCGCATCCGCCAGCACCAGGCAGCCCGCGCCGAAGAGCTTTCGGAAGCTGAACGAGCCCTCGGGTCAAAGCGCCTGGCCGAGCTCGCGGTTGCGGCCTGGCGTGGCGAAGTCCCCCCCGGGCCAGAGCGTGAGCTGGCCGAGGCGCTCATCGAGGAATACGAGCTCGGCCTGAGCATCCATCGACGCGAGGCACCGCCATCGCGGTAGGCCCAGGGAGAATTTTCCGTTGCCGGTAGCCTTTACCATCTTGACACCGGATTGTCGCCGGGCGTATTACATACCGGCCGGTCGGCATCTTGTCGCCGGTATCACGCGGGAGGTGCCTAATGGCTAGGCTCCGGATGCTCCTGGTCGCTGGCGCGCTGGCAGCGGTCGCCGTCGTTTCCACGGCGGTGCCCATGCTGACCATCCGCTGGTAGTCGCGGGAGCGAACAGCACGGAGGGGCCGCGCTCGCGCGGCCCCTTCCTCATGGTCCCGACATCCGGGACCGGGCAGCCTGCCCGTGCACTGCGTGCAGGTACCCTGCATCGACAAGGCGGCCGACCATATCCGCCTGGCGTAGCGCCTCGCGCGGTGTGCTGCCTCGGGCCAGCGCTGCCGCCGAGAGCGCGGCGGCCCGTTGCGCAAGGTGGGCATCGAGCAGTTCGCGAACGGCTGGCTCCCGCGCTGCCCCAGCCCAGACGTGCACCATCAGCGGGGCGTGCAAAGCGTCGTCGGTGCCGGCGCTGTACCGCCGTACGGCCGTATCGACCGGTTCGCCAGCTTCCAGCGCCGCGGCAACCCTGGCCGCAGCGACGGACGCACGCTCGAGTTCGGCGTTGGCCACCGCCAGGAAGAGCTCGAGCTTCGTCGCAAAGTGCGCGTAGACGGCACCCTTCGAGAGGCCGGCGTCGGCCGCAATGGCGTCGAGCGAGGCCGCGTCGTACCCACGCTCGGCAAAGGCTCGCCGGGCTGCTTCGATGAGCAGTCGACGGGTCCTAGCCCGCCGCTCTTCCTGGCGCATCTTCGTCATGCCTCCAGGCTGGCAGGTAGAGCAGCGGCCGGGCGGGGTCGCCGGGCATCTCTTGCTTCCAGCGTGGGAAGAGTGCCTCGAACGCTTCGACCACCTGCGGGTCAAATTGCGTCCCGGCACAGCGCAGTATCTCAGCCAGGGCCGCGTCCGGCGACTGCCCCCGGCGATACGGACGATCCGAGATAATCGCGTCGTAGGCGTCGCACACCGCGAAGATGCGTGCGCCGATCGGGATATCGTGCTCTTTGAGGCCCCGCGGGTAGCCGTGGCCGTCCCACCGCTCGTGATGGGCGAGGACGATCTTGGCTGCCGGGCGCAAGTACGGCACCTGGGCGAGGATCCGGTAGCCCATGGCGGGATGGCGGCGCATGAACTCCCACTCCTCTTCGGTGAGCCGATCGGGCTTGCGCAGGATTGCATCCGGTACGCCGATTTTGCCGACGTCATGCATCAGCGCGCCCCGGTAGATGGTGACCAGCTCGTCCTCGTCCCTGACCCCAAGGAGCCTGGCGATATCGAGGGCGTGCTGGGCGACACGCACCGAGTGCCCGGCAGTCTCCTGGTCCCGAACATCGAGCGCGGTCACCAGCGACTCCAGCGTTCCGGTGTAGGCGTCGCGCAGCTGCTCCGACATGTCGCGGATTTCGATGTACGCGCGGTGCAGCTGCTCGTTCGAACGCTCCAGCCGGAGGACATTTTCACGTGTCCGTTCGACGAACTGGGTGACGGAGTAGCGCGCCAGGATGACCGGCACGACCATCACCACGACCGCAGCCACGCCCAGTTCGAGATAAATCACGGCGAGGCCGCCGCCGACCAGTCCAAGGAGCGCGTAGTAAGGGAGCAGCCACGCAATGTTCTCATTGAACGCTTTGCGAAAGCTTCGACCGCTGGTCATCGCGATAATCGCGGCGACGGCGAATCCATCGACGGCGAAAAGGACGAGCGCGGCCAGTCCCCCCTCGATGACTGCGAGGACGTTGCGCGAAGTCCAATCGCCTGCCGCCGCCTGGATGCCGAGGACCAGGAGCCCGGCGAGGAACGCCGCCAGGGTCTCGTGGCCAAAGTTGAACGCCAACTTTCGAGGGTCGCGCTCGCCCGTCGCAGCGCCAGCCAGGGCGATGGCTGCCGCCGTGGTCACGGCACCCGGTGGCCCGAAGAGCACCGCCGCGATAACCGTTCCCACGAAGCTGACCGAAACCCAGCCACCGAAGTGCAGACGGACCGAGAGCGCCTCTGTAAGGACGGCGAGGATGACGACGATCGCCAACCCCACGGCATCGCTCACTGCCTGGAGGTAGAAGGCCAGCGTGAACAGCACCGCGCCGGCCGCGAACGTCGTCGCGATGAACCAGTCCTCACAGGTGCGATTCGGTGCGCGAGGGGCCATACCATCGGTACTTATCGACCGCTCAGCCTTCACTCTCCAGCAGCGGGCGAGCCGGCTTGTCGCACAATTGGCGCGAAAACTCCTGCCGAAGCGCGCGTCCCGGGCCGAAGGTGAACGCTGGGAACTGGCGCCCCGGGGCGGGTGCGTGCGGTCGTATAGCTTTGGCGATCGGCCGTGGCTCGGTCGTGGGAACACGGACAGCCTCCCCGCGCGCCTACCTCGGTGAACAGGGTGTCAACGCGGTGAACGAACAGTCGCGCGGGGAAACCGGCCCGCGTAGACTTCCCCGGCATGACAGCACCGCTCGAAGGCATCCGCGTCCTCGATTTCACGCGTTACCAGCAGGGGCCGTTCGCGACGGTTATCCTCGCGGACTTCGGCGCCGACGTCATCAAGGTGGAGGAACCGAACGGCGATTACGGCCGCCGGATGTGGCGGGAACCGGACGGGTTCTCGGCGTTCTGGGAGGCGCTCGACCGGGGCAAGCGTTCGGTGTGCATCGACCTCCGCCGCCCGGAGGGACGCGACCTCGCGCTTCGCCTCGCAGAGGGCGCCGATGTCCTGGTGGAGAACTTTCGCCCCGGCACGATGGAGAAGTGGGGGCTGGGTCCGGAGACTGTCCTCGCGCGCAACCCACGGATCGTCTACGCGCGGGCGACCGGCTGGGGATCGCGTGGCCCGATGGCCGGCCTGCCTTCGTTCGACCAGATCGCGCAGGCGTACTCCGGGTTCGCGCAGCATTCCGGCGGCGGACCGGGGCATCGGCCGGAGGTGCCATACCCGGGCATTGCCGATCAGACCGGGGGCATGAATCTCGCCCTTGGGATTGTTACGGCGCTCTTTGCCCGGGAGCGGACCGGCAGCGGCCAGGTGGTCGAAGTCTCGCTCCTCGGGACACAGCTGGCGCTCCAGGCGCCGGAACTGCTTCACGCGCTCCACTTTGGGAAGGAACGGCCGCGCGAGTTCCGGGCCGCGCCGACTGTGGGCCATTACGAGTGCGCTGATGGTCGCTGGGTGATGATCGTCGGCATCGACCAGAAGTTCTGGCCCCGCATCGCCCGGGCCCTCCACCTCGAGCACCTCATCGATGACCCGCGCTTCGCGCGGGGCGGCGCTCGATTCCGGAATCGCCGTGAGCTCGAGCCACTTATGGAGCGCGCCTTCGCCGCTCAGCCGTCGTCCTACTGGCTGGAGCGCCTCCGCGCCGGGGACGTTCCCGCGTCCATCGTGCAGGATTACCTGGAGCTCGCGGCATCCGAGCAGGCCTGGGCTAACGGCTACCTTGCCGAGCAGGACCACCCGCGCTTTGGGCGCCAGCGGGTGGTGGGGCCGCACATCCAGTTCTCGGCGACGCCGGCCCGCCTGAGCTTCCCCGCGCGGGATCTTGGCATCGACACCGACGAAGTGCTCGGGAGCCTGGGCCTGGACGCCTCGGAGCTACGCCGCCTCCGCGAGGAGCGCGTTATCGGGCCTGCGGAAGCCTGACGTCTGGCGAGAGGTCGCCTCGCGCCGGGCCGGGCGCCCCCGCAAAGGCGAACCCCAGCACAGCCAGGCCGAGGCGGAGCGCCGCAGCCGCGCCGGCATCGGCCGCCCCGGCCAGGATTCGCCCGGCAAGCCGTTCGCCGGCATCGAGCGCTCCCGGGGTGTCGAAATCATCCTCGAGCCGCTCGAGCATCGGGCTCAGCTCAGCGGGCGATGGTACTGCTTCGTCGCCGGCTGCCCGGGCGACTGCGGCCTTGAGCCGCTCGTAGCGCGGCCGCAGGGACTCGAGGGCGCCCTCCCGGTAGTTCGCGTCGGCGCGGATGTGCGTGCTGAGGAGGTACATCCGAAGGTGATCGGGCTCATACCGCTTCATCAAGTCCCGCGCCAGCACCAGGTTCCCCAGCGACTTGCTCATCTTCACGCCGTCGAGTTGGAGCATCCCGTTGTGGACCCACCAGCCGGAAAAGGGCTCCACATCGAACGCACACTCCGCCTGGGCGATCTCGTTCTCGTGATGCGGGTACTTCAGGTCGCTCCCGCCGCCGTGAATGTCAATCTGCGTGCCGAGGTGCTTCACCGCCATCGCCGTGCACTCGACGCTCCATCCGGGCCGTCCAGCGCCCCACGGGCTATCCCATGCAGGTTCGCCGGGTTCGACCTGCTGCCAGAGGAGGAAATCGAGGTGACCCCGCTTCTTGTGGGCCCGCTTGGATTCAGGATTCTCGAGCTTTCCCAGCGCATCGAGGGAAAGCCCGTTGAGCCGGCCGTACCGCGGGAAGCTCGCGACGTCGAAAAACACGTCGCCATCGACGACGTACGCGTGTCCTCGCGCAAGGAGGCGCTCGGTGACGTCGATGATCTCAGGGATGTGGTCGGTCGCGAAGGGGTACACCGTCGGTCGCAGGACATTGAGCCGGTCGAGGTCGCCCCGGAGGATGGCATCGTTCTCATCGCGAATCTCGGCAATGGGACGCCCACCCTGTCGTTTCGACACCATGATCATGTCATCGTCGATATCCGTGACATTTTGGACGTACCGGACGCGGTAGCCCAGCCACGACAGGTACCGCCGCAGGGCGTCGAACTGGACGTAGGAGAAGGCGTGGCCCAGGTGGGTGACGTCGTACGGCGTGACACCGCACACGTACATGGCCACCTCACC
>FWPU01003027.1_pt1 | contig 44062 bp, 45 predicted proteins | sample 2228361 | NCBI WGS metagenome assembly FWPU01 (sample SAMEA103939777, study PRJEB20133) | metagenome | reverse complement strand
GGACGTGATCGGGCAGCCGCACGTCGTTCAGACGTTGGTCAACGCAATCAACACGAGGCGGATCGCGCCGGCCTTCCTGTTTTCCGGCACCCGCGGCGTGGGCAAGACCACGGTCGCGCGGATTCTGGCCAAAGCGCTCAATTGCGAACAGGGGCCGACTGGCACGCCGTGCAACGTCTGTCCGAATTGCGTCGAGATCACACAGGGAACCTCGGTGGACGTGATCGAGATCGACGGCGCATCGAATACGAGCGTCGACGATGTGCGCGAGATCCGCGAGAACGTCAAGTTCACGCCGTTTCGCGGGGGCTATCGCGTCTATATCATCGACGAAGTCCACATGCTGTCGAACTCCGCGTTCAACGCGCTGCTCAAGACGCTGGAAGAGCCGCCGCCGCACGTGGTGTTCATCTTCGCAACCACCGAGATTCATAAAATCCCGCCGACCATCCTTTCGCGCTGCCAACACTACAACTTTCGGCGCATTCCCCGGGCCGAAATCATCGAGCGGCTGCGTCACGTGGCCGCGCAGGACGGTATTACGGTGGAGGAGCGTAGCCTGACCTCTCTGGCTCGAGCCAGCGAAGGCAGCATGCGGGACGCGCTCAGTCTCCTCGACCAGGCGGTGGCCTTCGGCGGGAAGACGATCAACCATGCCGACCTGGAGGCGCTGCTCGGAGCCGTGCCGCAGGAACACGTCCGCGCGATGATCGAGGCCGTCATTGCGCAAGACAGCCCGGCGGCGCTGCGCGTGATCCATCGCCTGCTCGATCAAGGTCATGATCTGCGCGCCTATTGCGCCGATCTCGTCGAGTACGTGCGGAATCTCCTGGTGGCGTCGGTCGTGCCGGCGCCGCAGGATCTGCGGGGGCTGATCGAGGCGTCCGAGGAAGACATGCGCCAACTCGCAGCGGATGCCAAGATGTTCACGCCGGAGCAGGTGCAGGAATTGTTTCGGATCTTGACCCAAGCCGAAGATGCTCTGCGACTGAGCACCCATCCCCGATACGTGCTGGAGATGGCCGCGGTGCGGGCCACCAGGCTGATCGGCTCCGGCACACGGGACGCGGCTGTCCCCGTGCGCGAGAAGGCTGTGCCGGCTGCATCAGTGAAGCCGGAGACAGCCGGCAAACCCGGACCAGTCTCACATTCCACACGGGCGGCGAAAGTTCCCGCGGTCCGAAGCTCGGTGCCAGGCAAGCCCGTGACAACGAGTCCGTTATCGGCGGCACCGCCCGCCGGAGAGCCGCGCACCGCCACGTCGACCGCTGCGCGTGCGTCGGCAGACCCGGCTCGGGATTGTGGCCAACCGCCGGTCCCCGTTCTGGGTTCCGCTTCGGCCGACAGACTGTCTGTCGAGAACGAACCCGCACTGTCCGCACCCGTGACCGTGTCGGCCCCTCCGCTTCGGCTCGACTGGGAACAATTTCAGGAAGAGGTCGCGAACGCTCATCCCGGCATTGCCTCGTTTCTCGAACGAGGGCGCTTCGTCGGGATCGAAGGGGATCAGATCACCATCGGTTTCGCCAAGGGGGAGATGGTGGCCCGGTCGTTTATTGAGAGGGAAGACAATCTGCGGACCATCACCGAGCTTTGCCAGCGGCTGGCGGGCCAACCGGCCCGGCTTCGCGTGGTTGAGTTAGGGGACACGGATCAGCCGGGACCGACCATGGCTGAGATGCGAGCGGCCAAGGAGCGGGAGCAGCGGCTGGTACTTTTCGAGCGCGCCCGTGCCCATCCCTTGGTTAAACAAGCCCTCGAGATGTTCGGCGGGGACCTCGTCGAAGTCCGCGAGACCTCGGCTCCGGAAGCGCATCACTCGTCCCCGTCGCGGGAGGCCCGATCATGAAGAATCCGTTCGGCAATATGGCCAACCTGGTGAAGCAGGCGCAGGCCATGCAGGAACAAATGGCCAAGCTCCAGGAACAAGCGGCGGCGAAGACCGTGACCGGCACGGCCGGAGGCGGGATCGTCACGGTGACGGCCAACGGGGCCATGCAGATCGTCAGCGTCGTCCTCGATCCGGAAGTCGTCAAGTCCGGCGATGTGGACATGCTGCAGGATTTAGTTACGGCTGCGACGAACGAAGCGCTGCGCAAGGCGCGCGACATGGTGTCCGAGGAAATGAAAGCGTTGACGGGCGGCTTACGAATCCCCGGACTGTTCTGAATGCGTGATGCTGCGAAGAAGGAAAGACGTTCGGAGCATCTTCGATTCATCATTCACTCCGTCATCGATACCGGATCCGTGATGGGTGTTGATCAACAAGGGTTGCTGGCGCGGTTGATCGGTGAGTTGGTGAGACTGCCCGGCATCGGCCGGAAGAGCGCCCAGCGGTTGGCCTTTCACTTACTCAAAGCGGAACGCGAGGAGGCCCAGCGGCTGGCCGACGCGATCCGCGCCGTTAAGGATGGCCTCTCGTTCTGCCGTCAGTGCCGGAACGTCGCGGAAGGCGAATTGTGTGAGTTTTGTTTGGATCCCAAACGTGATCGAACCAAAATCCTCGTGGTGGAGGAACCGAGTACGCTGTACGCCATCGAGCGCGCCGGCGGCTATCGCGGGCTGTACCATGTTCTCTTAGGATCTCTCTCGCCGTTGGACGGGGTCGGTCCTTCGGACATTCGGGCGCAGGAATTGGTCGACCGGCTGAAGGCGGGCGGAACCGAAGAAGTGATTCTCGCCACCAATCCGACCATCGAAGGAGAAGCGACGGCGATCTATCTCACCAAGCTGGTGAAGCCTTTCGGTGTACGGGTCTCGCGGATCGCTTACGGGATTCCGGTCGGGATGGATATCGAGTATGCCGACGAGGTCACGCTTCTGAAATCCATCGAAGGAAGACGAGAGGTGTAAGGCCGTGGTTTTGTGCGGCCCATTGACCCCCTCGGTCGCCGACTGATATAGTTTGAGCTCCGCCGAAGCGTGGAGCCCATCGACCTGTACGATGAAGTCTCGCCCATCAGCCAAGGCAAAAGCGAAGGCCCCGGGCCGTACAAAACTCGCCAAGTCTCCCCGGTCCCGGTCCGGCGATCAATATCCGGACATTCGTCGCGACCTTGAACGGCAACGCGCCGCCATCCTGGAAGAAGCCGGGGAAGTGCTGACCAATCGCGCCAAATTGGAGAGTTTCCCCGACGTCAGTGATCAGGCCTCGGCGGAGGTGGACCAGAACTTCTCGCTGCGGATCAGGGAGCGCGAGCGGAAGCTGCTGAAGAAGATCGACGACGCGCTCGGCCGCCTCGCCACCAACACCTATGGCATCTGCGAGCGGTGCGGTGAGGAAATCCCGTACAAGCGACTCAAAGCCCGCCCTGTTACCACCCTCTGTATCGCGTGTAAGACCCTCCAGGAAGAAGAAGAGAAAATCCGCCGGTAACGCTCTCGTCCCGCGGCGCAGAACCTCGTGGTTCAAAAAATCCGCACGCCGTATGGATGGAACGCTCCGGCCGAATGGGGCCGCACTAGCGGCGCAGGGTCTTCAGTTTTTGCCGGGCCAGGTCGGCCCGGTCGGCTTCCTCGGGGATGCCTTGGACGAGCGCCAGGTAGGTTTCGTACTCGGAAATGGCCCGCTTGTGGTTGACGGATTCATAGGCTTCCGCCAGGTTATAGCGGGCAATGGCGTAGTTGGGCCGCAGGGTGACCGCTTTTTCAAAGGAAGCGAGGGCGTTTTGTTTGTCTCCCAGTTTGGCGTACACCGTCCCGAGATTATTGAGCACCTCCGGTGTATTGGGCCGGATCGAGAGGGACTGCAGCATTTCAGCCTTGGCTTTCTCCAGATCCCCTTTCTTTTCCCAGGCGACGCCCAGTCGATGATGGGCTTCCGCTAACCAGACCTTGTTGGAAAAACCGCTCACGATGGCTTTCTGGTAGGCCTCGGCCGCGATGTCATAGTTCTGGGGACCGCAGTAGGCCAGTTGCGCCGTCTGCCCTCGGGCGAATTGCTGGAGCGACGCGAACGGCTCCTTGTCTTCGGCGCCCTGACTGTCGATGCGCTGGCCCTGCTTGGTCCCGGGTGGATTACGGAGACGGTCGAGAAACTCCTTTCGATAGGGAGAAAACAGCCTGACATAGGGATCGACTGAAAACGAAGCCTGGAGCAACGTGGGGCGGTCGCGATCGCCCAGGACCAAATATTGGGTGGTCGTTTTCTCGTCTCCCGTTTCGTAGAGCGCGCTGGACTCCATGTTGGCCCGGCTCGCCAGCTTCGCGACATTGAGATAGAACTCCAGCGAGGGCTTAAGCTGTGAGAGGGTCCGGCGCAAGACGGAATACGGTGCCAGGTCAAGCCCGGCAGGGTAGGTAAAGAGGGCACCGACGAGAACGCCGTCCTCGTCGAAGAAATACGACTCTTCAGCATTGGATGCGCTGTGCTCAGCCGGGATCCGCAGCTCTTGCCCGCTGCCCCAGGGTTCACGCTGGATGGGCACCGAACTGTGTCGTTGGAGAAACACGGTCTTCTGGTCGCACAACGCGGCGGACTTCAGGAGGAGAAGGTCGCTGGCGGAAGGGGGGAGATTCGACGGAGGTCCCTCCGTCGCACAAGCGACGGCAAAAGCCGTGACGGCCAAGCCGAACGGGATGGAACGGTGTCGCTCGGGATGCTGCTTCATCGGGATCGATGGACGCCCGGGCGTTTGGCACCCATATGAACCCTAAGATACTGCGACGGGCAAAGGCAAGAGGGAAACGACGCGTGGTGAAGTGAAAAGAAGCGGCTCGTCCCCGAATTACTGAGTCCCTAACCGATACCGCTGGGCGTCGAGCATCGCGTCTTCGCTTGTGTACCCGTGCAAGTTGGGATTGAGAGAAGACAGACCGTACACGGGCCGATTGATGCCGTAGTCAAGGCCCACCCCGATGGGATGCAGAAGAAACGCGATCCAGCGGAGCGGATGGTCGTTGATAGGAGAAGCGGCCAAGGGATTCGTGTAGACGAGGGACGTGCTGTCCATCGCGCCGTAAATACTCGTCGGTGGAGTGTAGCCTTCCGTGTTCGTGCTGGCGCAGCCGCCAAGGCTCAACGTCGCTGCGATCGAGAAAGCCATTCCGACAAGAAACCGTGCTCGCCGCATGCCGCACCTCCCGTCATTCAGCAACAAAGTTCGAGACCCGCCCAAAGACTACACACGGAAGTGTAGCCGACCGTTGGCGTTCTGTCCAGATTTTGACCCCGTTCCGCCACCTCGGCTCCTGCGGGGACAGGGGACAAAGAACTAGGAGTTGTGGGTTGAGGACTCTATCCGCCCGCAGCAGTTTATGATAAGGCGATGGAGAGCGGGCGGAGCACACGACGTGCGGTATGGTGGGCGATACTGGTATCGAACCAGTGGCCTCTTCCGTGTGAGGGAAGCGCTCTCCCACTGAGCTAATCGCCCACCAGCGCTACTCTAGCACGGTCGTCGAATCATGTTCAATCTCACCGGGCGCGAGAACCTCATTCTCCCTTGCGCTTCCACGCGCCTGACCGAGTATCTTGACTCGGCTCGCCCGGTATGATTAGCAAGTGTTGAAAAAGCGCCTTCGTCACCGCGAGAATAAAACGTCCAAGGAGACATGGACAGGTTCTCCATCGCCTGCCGATGTTCTCTGAAAGCCGTCGTCTCGGCCGAGCGAGTGCCAGCCCGGCGGACGTGCTCAACATTTTGTGCGGTCTGCCTCGTGCACCGACCGCAAGGAATCAGCCAGCGTGGGGTTCTCCGCCTTGCTTGCCCTGCGGCATAGCACGGCCGTTTCGCCGACGAATCTCGTGGCGTTGCGACTGACGTTTGCCGTCGCGTGGCTCGTCCTCTCCGCTTGCGGAAAGCAAAGCGACGCGGTGGTATCCATCGCCCTGCACCCCACGAATCCGAACATCATCTATGTCGCCACGAATGAGGCGGTGTACAAGACCCGCGACGGCGGGACGACCTGGGAGAAGTTTACGAACTTCAGCGCCAGGCGGGTCACGGTCGTCGCCGTCGATCCGCAACTCCCGGCCATCGTGTATGCCGGCACAATGGGGGATGCGGTGTACAAAAGCCCCGACGGCGGCCAGCATTGGCTGCCTCACAACGTGGGCCTTAAAGAGCATGTCTCCTACGTCAACCAGTTCGCGTTTCATCCAACCCGCACCGAGATCGTCTATGCGGCTACGACGGTCGGCGCCTTCTATACCAGGGACGGCGGCAGAGAATGGGAAGAGCGCATGAACGGGATGAAGGAAGTGCACATCGTTGTGACCATCGCCATGAACCCCAAGAACCCGCAGATCTTGTACGCGGGTACGACCGGAGGAGTCTATCGGACCCGCGACGGCGGGGCTTCCTGGCACAAGATCAACAACGGGTTGATCCCGGAAACGGAGCTCATGGCGTCGATGTCGCTCGGCGTGAATATCCTCGTCGTGGACCCGATGACACCCGATACGGTCTATGCCGGGACTACCAACGGGCTGTTCAAGACGTCGAATGGAGGCGATTCCTGGGAACGGATCGGCCGCTCACTTCCGGATCAGTTCATCAGTACGGTGCTGATCCACCCGACCGATCACAACGTGCTGTACGTGGGAGGACGTGCCGGCGTCTTCAAGAGTCACGACGCCGGCACGAGTTGGCGGACCATGAACAACGGGCTTGAGACGTTGAACATCCGCACGATCGTGATGAGCCCGCGCGATCCGAGTCTCTTGTTCGCCGGCACGAACGGCAGCGGGCTCTACCGCTCGACCGACGGCGGCGAGACCTGGACCCGTGTGCCGTTGACCGAAGTCACCGCAGCTCGGGCCGCCGCGCCTGGCTGAACGACGAGAGACGCCCACTATGCCGAACATCCTGCTCGTCCGTCACGGCGAAACGGACTGGAACCGCAGCGGGCGAATCATGGGCGACCAGCCTGTTCCGCTGAACCAGCATGGCGAGGCTCAGGTGCATCTGCTTGCCGCTTGCTTGAAGGACCGTCGAATTCAGACCGTTTATTCGAGCCCTGTTACGCGTGCGGTTCAGACAGCGGAAATTCTGGCCTCAGTCTTAGGGGCGTGCGTCACCGTGCTGCCCGGTCTATCGGAAATCGGGGTCGGCGAATGGGCGGGAAAATTCTGGAAAGACCTGGCCGACGAGCCGGTGAAACAGAACTATTACGCCAAACCGTACGAAGCCAGGCCGCCGGGCGGCGAAACGCTGGCCGAGGTCCAAGCCCGCGCCGTGGCGGCCGTCGAGGAGGCCTGCCGCAACGGAACCTGCGAACCGTTCTTGTTCGTGTCACATGCCGATGTCATCCGCTCGGTTCTAGCGCACTACCTGCGGCTGGACTTCGTCGGCCTGCGCCAGGCCCGGATCGACCATGCCTCGCTGACGGCGCTGCGTCTCGTAGAGGGGACCGCCGAGTTGCTCTGTCTGAACTATACTCCCTCGACCGCCGGCCTGAGGCTGTAAGATTTCGCGGCGCTTCGTTCAGCCCCCGGTCTTTTGACCCGATTCGCCTCCGTGTCGGTAGCGGACGCGATACGCCGTCATCGCGTCGGAAAGCGCCTTCCATTCTTGCGCCGTCAGATATTCCTTCATCTTGAAGCGCAGGCCGAGGATCTTTGACGCCGACCGCATGCGGTGGTTGTTCATGTCGTCGAGGATTTTCGTGAAGTCTTCTGGCGCGGCCTCGTAGTTGGCGTTCAGCTCATAGAGCTTCTGGTGATACTGCCGGCTTTGCTCGGTCGAGTGCCTGATCTCGCCTATGATCTCGCTCAGGATCTCGTTCACCTGCTTGGCCTTGGCCGGATTCTGGATCGTCTTGTCGACGAGAGCGGTCATGTCCTTGGCGGCCTTCTCCCATCCGTACTCGCCGCCGGAGTATCCCATCCGTTGGTGATAGGGGCTGCATCCTGCCAGGACCACTGCCATCAGTGCCAACAACGCGACGCCGTTCACTACCTTCATGCCGGTCTCTCCTTTCGACAAATAGTCCACCTCGTTATCCCCTTGCTTGCCTGGCACAAGCCGCGATATTCTTATCAAGGAACCCAGCGTCGATCATTCATGCCTGAAGCTACCCACAACGCGCCGCGTCCTCTCGATCCCATTCCGCAACTGCGCGACGAGTTTCGTCGCCACCTGGAAGCGTTTTATGCGAAGTTGAAACTGGCGCCTCCCTATCACAGCGTCGAAAAGGCCGTTCTTCAGCTCGCGACGACTCTCAAGGCTTTGCCGCCCGCGGAACGGGATCGCATCGCCGTCGATCCCGAGTTGCGATGGGCCCGGTATGCCGAGGCGTTCACGGCGGCCGGCCTCAATCAGAAGCATCGCGGCATCATCGTCGGGCTGGCCCGGTCGCGACAGACCCTTGACCTTCCGAGGGAGTATGACCGGTTCCTGGATGCCTTCATGACATAGCGGCCCGACCGGACGGCTTCTCCAAGGCCGCGCGCAGCTCCTGGTATAGCTCGATGAGACGGCTGTTCTCCAATCGATAGGCGAACGCCACGGTGATGAGGCCGAACGCGACCACCAACAGACCCAATCCTGTGACCCCCAGCCCCATCAAGAGTCCGCTGAAGGACGCCGCGCCGCCTTGCATAATGTAGGTGATCAAGAATCCGATCGTCCCCAGCCCGACGACTCCGAACCACAGCAGCGTCAGAATCGCCGAGGACCAGGGAATCCGCTTCGTATACACCAGCCGGACGGTCTCGCCGTCCGGAATGATGTCGATCGTGCCTTTGATCGGCCAAGCTGTTCGAAACCGCAACGAGAACAGATGACACTGGGGGCGAAGCGTCAAACGCCTCTCTTCGGGGAAAAAGCGGGCGACGCCATGCGGAAGAGCGAGCATGCCGTTGCGGTCGAAGCGGTTTTTCAACTGCACCAGATTCGTGCCGTCCAGCCGGTCCTGGCCGCGAGCGATCCCGCAACCGTAGCGACTGGCATCCGGCCAGAGGCTCGAAAAAAACCACCAGTCACACACGATAAGCCCGAGGAACAACACTGCAGCAAACAGTCCGACCAGCACCATCGAGCCTACCATAGCACATGCGAAGGCGTGTCGAAAGACGGGGAAAGACGAGCGGCCCGTCCGATGACGTGACGGCGGCTCGGCGCAGGCGGCCGCAGTGCACGAATCTGTTGACTCGGTGCGACGACTTCGCTAGAGTAAGTGCGTTTTTTGTCCGGGCGGGCACGTAGTTTCAACATGTCTGGTTTCCCGCCTTAATTGGTTTCCCTCACATCATTGAAGCCGTCGGCTGTTACTTCCGCCGAGCGGGCGTCCGCGGGCAGGCGCGTGTGAGGCGTGGAGGCAACATGGACCTTCAGAAAGTCGAGCGTGTCTATACGGCTTATGCCAATATCTATGACCACGTGTTCGGGAAGGTATTTCACGAGGGACGGGAATCCGCGATCCGCAATCTGAATGTGCAGCCCAATGAGCGAATCCTGGAGGTCGGGGTGGGCACCGGCCTGGCGCTCCCGATGTACCCACGCCACTGCCAGATCGTGGGCATCGATCTCTCGGAAGGCATGTTGGAGAAAGCGAAAGAACGGGCCTCGGCCCACGGATTGAACCATGTGCGGCTCTATCGGATGGACGCCGGTGCGATGGAATTCTCGGACGACAGTTTCGATACGGTGGTCGCTGCGTACGTCGTGACCGCCGTGCCGGATTATCGCAGTGTCGTCAGCGAAATGATCCGCGTCTGCCGACCAGGCGGACGGATCGTGATGCTGAATCACTTCAGCAACGGCAACAAGCTCATTGCCGCGGTCGAGAAGGTCATTTCCCCGCTGACCAAGCACCTCGGTTGGCGTACGGACCTGTCGCTCAACACGGTGTTGGAAGGGACCACGCTGCAGGTCGCGAGGAAGGAAAAAGTCAACCCGCTGCGCTTCTGGCACCTTGTAGAGTGCGTGAACAACAAAAACGAGCGGGCGGGTTACTCGAACGGCTTAGCCCACACGAATGGGTCTAAGAACGGCGGCGGTTCCTTGCAAAGCTGATCGGCAGGCCTCACTCTGACTCGTCCACCCATCGACTGCGTTTCAGAAGTTTCCTATTGACCCAGTCCATGCCGGGAATAATCGTGTTCCCGACCAGGCAGTTACCGGAAAACGTGCGAGCGATGAGATCGGCCAGCAGCGCAAGCACCCGGCCGGCCTGGCCGTTCTGATGGGTGGACGTCTGCAGGACGATCCCGAACCCGGCCCCATCCAGCGGTCCGTACGTCTGGACGAAGACCGAGCCGAGGTGCGGCGCCTCGTGGGAGGACGCGGGAATGAGGTGGCCTTCCCAGCGGATTGCCGGATGGCTCGCTCCGTTGACTCGTTTCGCTTTCCACGAGCAGGGAAGCCCCGCGCGATCCAATTCGGCCAGCAGCCATTCGACCGTCGGTCCTTCGCCGGACTCGGCCTGGAACGTCCATTGCGCCAGATGGCTCGCCAGCGCGGCCTCGCTGGAGGGCTTGGAGACTTCCTCCAGTTCCGCCTCCTCGCAGACGACGTACAGCTCCCCCTGCGGATCGAACCAGAATCGCAGCCGGTCGGCGCCTGCCTCGGCATGAATCACGCCCAGCGTCGAACAGTCGGCGCCTTCCTGTTCGAAGATCGAGAAATCCGTCACGCCAAACATCGTCAGCTTGGCCACCCGTGTGACCCCGCGAACCTGATAGCGGATCACCGTGGTCACCGTCGTACCGGCGAGCACGTCGCGTCCCGATTCCTCGTCGAACAGCCGGCGTTTCGAGACATGCACGTCGGTGACATAGCCGCCGCGAAACCCGTGCGTATGCGCGAGCAGCCAAGCCAGCTCTTCGGCGTTGCGAATGTAGTACCGCATTAATTTATTGTAGCGCAGCCATCGTGCAAACGGTAGACGGTGGTCGTGATGTCGGCAGCCCCTCCGACGGCGGACTTGACGATCGGGAGCCGGTTGTGCTTCATGTCGCCGACGGAAACGACTGAACAGGTTGCTGTGACGCTCAGACTTGTGCATGGAAGTGCTTTAGGCTTTTGCTCGCGCGAGAGAGCGGAGAAATGCCTCTGAGGTGCCAATGCGTGCCGTCTGTCTCCAACATGTCCCCTTCGAAGGGCCAGGCGTTTTTGCGGCGCACCTGGCGCAACAGGGTGTGTCGATCGAGCGCTATCTCGTCCCGAAGGACGGCCTCCCCAAAAACCCCGGCGATCTGTTGATCGTCATGGGCGGGCCGATGTCGGTCAGTGACCCGGACCCCTGGATTGCGGAGGAAACGGCCTTCATTCATGCCGCGATGCAGGCCGAGAAACCTGTCCTTGGCATCTGTCTCGGAAGCCAGTTCATGGCCAAGGCGCTCGGGGCGCAGGTGCGTCACGGCCGCACGTTGGAGATCGGCATGACGTCGATCCGGCTCACGGACGACGGTAAGAAAGACCCGGTCTTCGGCCGGTTCCCGGACACGTTCAAAGTCTTCGAGTGGCACGGTGAAGTCTTCGAGCTGCCGGCCGGCTGCGTGGCGCTCGCCGGGTCGGCCGCCGCGCCTGTGCAAGCGTTCCGCTATGGCGATCGCGCCTACGGGCTGTTGTTCCATCTGGAGATGGAGCGGAACGGGATCGACGCCCTCTGCCGAGAATGTCCTCAGGATGTCGCGCGGGCGGGGCTCCAGCCGGCCGCGCTTCTCGCGCAGGCTTTGCCGCACCTGCCGCGCCTGCATGCCCGAGCCGGCACACTCATCGACCATCTGCTCGCTCTCCCACGTTGATTGCCGGCCTCCGGTTCTAGTAGGCTAACGCTTCTTCGGTAGGCACGTCCGTATGCGGCGCCGTACTCGATCTTCCCGGTAGAGCGAGTCAGCGCTGACGGCTGATCGCCAAGAGCTCAAGAGTGATTGAAGAAAGGAGTTCATGCGCATGTCCGGATTCCCGATCGAATACGCAACCCGTATCAAGACCCTGCCCCCGTATTTGTTTGCCGCGATCGACAAGATGAAGCAGGACGCGATCGCACGGGGGGTGGACATCATCAACCTGGGGGTGGGAGATCCCGATCTTCCGACGCCGGCGCCGATCATCGAGCGCCTCAAACAGGCGGCGGCCGATCCGAAGAATCACCAGTACCCGTCGTATGAAGGGCTGCTCTCGTTCCGCCGGGCCGTGGCCGACTGGTACAAGCGCCGATTTAACGTGACCCTGGACCCCGAGTCGGAGGTCTTGACGCTGATCGGTTCGAAAGAAGGCATCGGCCACGTGCCGCTGGCGTTCGTCGATCCCGGCGACGTGGTGCTGGTGCCGAGCCCCGGCTATCCGGTCTATCCGGTCGGGACCAGCTTCGCGGGCGGCGTTTCCCACATCATGCCATTGACCAAGCAGAACGGGTTTCTCCCGGATTTGAACGCGATTCCGAAGGACGTAGCGAAGAAAGCCAAGCTGATGTTCCTCAACTCGCCGAACAATCCGACTTCGGTCGTCGCCGGCAAGGAGTATTTCAGACGCGTGGTGGAGTTCGCCCGAGCGAACCACATCATCGTGTGCCACGACGCGGCCTATTCGGAGATCTTTTACGACGGGCGGCGGCCGGCCAGTTTCCTGGAAGTGGAGGGCGCAAAAGACGTCGGCATCGAATTCCATTCGCTTTCCAAGACCTACAACATGACCGGCTGGCGCATCGGCTTCGCGGTCGGCAACCGGCAGGTGCTGAACGGCCTACTCAAGATCAAGAGCAACCTGGATTCAGGATGCTTCCAGGCGATCCAGGAAGCGGGCATCACGGCGCTGGAACTGGAAGATTCCATCACCGACGGCTTGCGCAAGATCTACCAGGAACGGCGCGACGTGCTGGTCCCTGGACTCGAGAAGCTCGGGTTGGAGGTCGAAAACCCGCCGGCGGCATTCTATGTCTGGGTCACCGTGCCGAAAGGCTACACCTCGGCCTCCTTCACCGCGCACCTGTTGGAGAAGGCGGGGCTCGTCACCACGCCGGGCAACGGCTTCGGCGCACCGGGCGAAGGCTATATTCGCATGACCCTCTGCACGACCAAGGAGCGACTGGCGGAAGCGGTGGAACGCATCCGGAAGACGGCATTCTAAGACGTGATGCGTAACGATCACAACGCTCGACCGATTTCCACGTTCGTGTCACGAGTCACGTGTCACGCATAACGATTTTCTTATGGTCACTGTGTTCATCGGCTTCGGCTCCAATGTGGGCGATCGGCTCGATTACTGTGATCGGGCGGTGACGTTGCTGGGCCTGCTTCCCCATTCACGCGTCACCGGCGTGTCATCGCTCTATGAGACCGAGCCGGTCGCAGACCGCACCGATCCCGGCGCCGACTGGTTCCTGAACGGTGTCGTGCGGATCGAGACCGACCTGACGGCGCGGAGCCTGCTGGAGGTCTGTCGGGAAATTGAATCCTCCTTGGGCCGCGACCAGCGACATCGGGGCGGACCACGGACGCTCGATCTCGACATCCTTTTTTATGGAAGTCATATCATCCAAGAGCCGGAATTGGTCATCCCTCACCCCCGTGTGCATCTTCGGCGATTTGCGCTCGTGCCGCTCGCCGAACTGGATCCGGACTGGACGCATCCTGTCTTGAACCGCACCGTCAAGGCCTTGCTGGACGGTGTGGACGACCGGGCGATCGTCCGCCTGCTTGCCCCACCGCCAGGCTCCCGCTACGGCTCGCGCCCCACCTGTCACTTGCGCGCGTCCGAGCGAGAGCCGATCTCATGAACATCATCACAACTCCTCGTGCGATGGCGATGTGGAGCCGCCGGCTCCACCGCGAAGGCGTGACGATCGGCCTCGTCCCGACCATGGGCGCGTTGCATGAAGGGCATCGCGCGCTGATCCGAAAAGCCCGCCTGTCCTGCGACGCGCTCGTTGTGAGTCTCTTCGTCAACCCGCGGCAATTCGGCCCGGCTGAAGACCTGGCCCGCTACCCGAGACCATTCGCGCGGGACCGGGCCCTATGCACGCAGGAAGGGGTCGATGTGCTGTTCGTTCCGAGCCGAGAGGCCATGTATCCGCCGGGGTTTCAGACCGTCGTCACCCTCCACGAGCTGGCGCGACGCTGGGAAGGGGCCGTACGGCCGCATCACTTTCAAGGCGTGGCGACCGTCGTGACGAAGCTGCTGTGCCTCGTGCGGCCACACGTGGTGGTCTTCGGGCAAAAGGACTATCAGCAGGCGGTGCTTGTGCAGCGCCTGGTGGAAGACCTGAATCTCGGCGTCAGCGTTGTCATTCACCCCACCGTGCGCGAAGCCGACGGCCTCGCGCTCAGTTCCCGCAACGTGTACCTGACGACGGCACAGCGCCGCGCCGCGCCCGTCCTGTATCGGGCCCTTCAGGCGGGGCGGGCCGCCATTCGATCCGGCCTCCGGTCCGGAGTTCAGATCCGCCGAATCATGCATGACACCGTGTCCGCCGAACCGCTGGCCCAGATCGACTACCTCGTCATGTGCGACGCCCGGACGCTCGAACCGCTGCGGCGCGCAGCGGGGACGGTCGCGCTGCTGGGCGCGATCAGGATCGGCAAGGTCCGCCTGATCGACAATCTGCTCGTGACCGTTCCGGCGAAAAAAAGTAGGGGCGCGCGAACGGCTCTTAAGGAGCGGCGGTCTGGCTGAGGAGCAGGCTGTGGACCACCCGACTGAGACGGGTTTTCTCTTGCGGCTCGACTTCAAGGAATTTCACGCCGACGGCGGACGGGCGCACGCAGCAGATGATCGCCGTCTCGACCTTGATCCCCGGCTCGCGAGCGGACGGCTTCAGCAGGAGCTCCACGAACGTCCCGCGAGCCAGAGGCTGGCTGGTTCTCACGGAACATCCTCCCATCGAGAGATCGGTCACGACCTCGTCAAGAGAGAGCTGATTCGCGGCGAAGACGGCGGGGAAATGTGTGGGCAGCCGTTTGTACTCCCGGCGGTCGAATGCCTGGGTCGCGTCTTTGATCCCGCGGCGCAGAGCGACGAACCGGTTGGTGCAGACCTGGCAACGGAACGGATAGACACTGAACCACCTCAGCAGAGGCTCCAGCCGACCCTGATGGTGAGTCACACGGACAAAGGGGGTGCCGCACTGAGGGCAATGGGGGCCTTGCATCTACCTCCCCGACTTGTCCTGACCCGCACCCTGCTCGGCGTCAAGACGAGAGCGTTCACAGATTCTCGGCTACAGTCTCGCGCTGTGCGGCGAGCAGCGGCGCGACGACTGCCGGCGAATAGGTCGGCGGTTTGACCAACTTGCCGTCCGCCCGCTTGTGCCCGCCGACCTTGCTCATATTGGAGCGGTGCACTTCCCGGAAGATCGGCTCCATGTCGATCCCGCAGGACACGGCCGTGCCATAGACCACATACAGCAGGTCCGCCAGTTCTTTCGCGACGGAGGCCAGGTCCTGTTTCGCCAGTGCTTCCTGAAGCTCGTCGAGCTCTTCCTGAATCAACCGGATCCGGAGAAACCGCGTCGCCTCATCCGGCAGTGTCGGATATTCGCTCACCGCGATGTCAAACGTCCGATGAAACTCCGCGACCATTTTCTGTTCGTCGGTCATACGGTCTCCTAGCGCGCATTAGTCATGACGGTTCGTGGCGAAATCGCACAGTCGCGTCGCGAGACGGGCGCGCGGAGCCGCGAAGGAGGGAGGCGTAATTGAACGAGTACGTTGACCGACTAAGCGGCGAGCCCGCCCGCCGGCGCGCTGCGAAGCCCTCGCGCCGGCTCGTCGGAGCAGCGAATGTGCGATTGCAGTAGAAGCGTTCATGGCTAATGCGCGCTTGCGTTATGGTGAGTCGACGGGCAGACATTTGCGCGGCACGATCTCGGCCGCGCTCCAGTGAAGGGATCTCCTTATCTGACGCCACGCCCAACTCCTTGAACCGGCGCGCGGCCGGCAGAATCCTGGTCTCCAGTGAGCCGACCGCCTTGTTATACGCGACCACGCTTTTTCCCAGCGCCTGCCCCACGTCGTTCAGGTGCTCGGCCAGCACGGCCATCCGTTCGTAGAGATCCTTGCCCAGGCGGCCCGCCTCTTCGGCGTGCGCCGCCAACTGTTCCTGCCGCCATCCATAGGTGACCGCGCGGAGCAGGGCGATGAGCGTCGTCGGCGTCGCGATCACGACCCCGCGCGCGAACCCGTCTTCGATCAACGTCGGGTCCTGGTCGAGCGCCGCGCCGAGAAATTGCTCGCCCGGCAGGAACAACACCACGAATTCCGGCGCCTGAGGGAACTGGCTCCAGTATGCCTTAAGACTCAATTCATCCATGCGCGCCCGCACCTGCGCCGCATGCCGTCTGAGCTGCTCGAGACGCTGCGGATCATCCGGCGCCTCATGGCGCCTCCAGATAGGCCGAGAGCACCGTCTTGGCGTCCACGACGATCTGCCTGCCGCCGGGTAGGTGCACAACCATCTCCGGACGCAGGCGCCCCTGCTCGTCGCCGACCGTGTCCTGCTCGATGAAATCGCAGTGGGCGACAATGCCGGCCAGTTCGGCCACGCGCTTGAGTGTGATCTCGCCCCATCGGCCGCGCACCGTCGGCGCCCGCAAGGCTCTGACGAGGTTGCCGGTCTCCTGCTGGAGCCGCTGCTGCGATTCGGCCAGGAACTTGAGATGCTGATCCAGCCCGCCATAGGCCGACTCGCGGGATTGTTCGAGCGCGTGGAGCTGCTCTTCGTAGCGTTTGAGGGCTTCCTGGAGCGGCTTCACCAGTTCGTGAATCGCCTGCTGGCGCTGCACAAGCTCGCCCTTCGCCTCCGCCTGCAGAGTTTCGAAGGACGTCTTGGCCAGGTTCAGGAAGGTTTCATTGTTCTGTCTCAGGGCCTCACCGGAGAGCGCCTGAAAAGCCTCGACCAAATCCTGCCGGGCCTGACTGAGCAGCGTCTTTTGTTCCTAAAGATTCTTGAGGGCTTCCTCCGCGCGCGTCTCGGCCGAGGCTCGCGCCTGCTGGGCCTCGGCCAGTTCCCGCCTCAACCGAAGGACCTCGGCCCGCTCCTGTTCGGATTAGCGACGAAGTTCGGAGACCGCCGCCTCCGCCCGCTGGGCCCGTTCCGCACTTTCGCTCAGGCGCGCCTGCGTCTGTACGCGAAGCCGCGCTGCGGTCCACAAGCCGGCGAGCGCCGCACCCAACAGAAGGCCGGCGGCGAAGCCCGCTAGGAGGCTGGTCACGTCAAACATCGGCCGACCTCCGCCGCATGGCGCAGCAATAGGCTAAGGTCTGAATCACGATTGGTTGTGTTGGGAAAGCGGCGCAAGCCTACGAGAATCGTCGACAAAGGTCAAGCCGTTGGACGCCGCTTGTTGGACGACACCCCCTGAGAAAAGAGATCGTTCGCGACAGATGAAATCATGGTATCGAGGAAGGTAGAATAGGGCCAGCGGCATCGCCGCTAGGAGGCCGGAACCATGCAAAGAAGGAACTGTCGGGTCACGGCCTGTCTCGCCGCCGGGGCGCTTGCCTTGGCGCTCACCCCAAGCGGCGATCTCCTTGATCAGGCCGCGGCGTTTCCGGTGAGCGGCGCAGCCTGGTCCGATGCCCAGTGGCTCGCACACTGCAAAGACGTCCGTACCAGCTACAACCCTCAAACCCCGCTTCGCACCGACGCGTTGACGATCACGCCGGACGATCCCCGCTTTGTGGACTTCGTCTTCTGGGTCTGGGCGAACAAGATCATCGAACACCAAGTCGAGCAGGTCGGCGGAACCGAGTGGAAGGGGCCGACCAACGGCGTGATCTTCCACTGGGCGCCCGGCTCTCGCTGGGAGACCCACACGCTCGTCCCCTTCAATGAGGCCATCCATCACATCTCCGGTGAACATCATTGGACCGACAGCATGTTCAAAGAATTCTTCGAACCGTTCGGTCCGATCAAGGGGGTCAACATCGCCGAGCGGCTCTCGATGGACAAGCCACCCACCTGGGCGCAGTTCCTTCAGCACATCGGCGGACCGGAAAGTCCTTACTATCGCTATGTCTTCCACCAGGAAGCGGCGATCGACCCCTCGCGGCGCGTGGTGATCATGACCGGCGGACAGGGTGTATTGTTTGAGTACACGTTCGACCGGTACTTGAAAGAAGTCAAAGAAGTCCTGACCGACTGCAAGGCCTATCAGTTCTTCCAACTCTATGACCGGTATGGCAAGGGTTTTGCGTCAAAGATCGGCTGGGCTGGCCAACCGGTGCCGAAATATCCGGAGCCTGCCGGTTCCGGCTTCACCTTCCAAGACCATCATTGAAAGGATGACGCGCGATGTTGCGCCTATTCCCACTGAGAATTCTTATGGGTTTTCTGTGTTGGGCGGTCTTTGCCTGGGAGGCCCAGGCCGCCGATCGGGCAAAGCTGCTGACCGAGCCGGGCGTCTATGCCACATTCGCCGTATTCGCCATTGACGAAGACTGGTGGAAGCTGGACAAAAATACCCGCGCTTTCGCCGCTGCGGCGGTCAAAGAGGTGATTCGGAAACATGGCGAGAAGATCGCCGTCGATGTCTATCTCCTGCGCGGGCTGTCCGATCATGCGGATTTTTTTCTTCGTCTTCATGCCGGCGAGATGCTCCACAATCAAAACTTTCTCCTGGATTTCATGAGCACGCCGCTGGGACGTCACCTCCGTCACACGCACACCTTCAACGGGATGACCAAGAAAGCCAACTACGTGCCAGGATTTCCCGACGACCTGAAAGCGGCGCTGAACGCTCAGGCCGACGTGGGGCCGATGCCCTATGCGATCGTCGTGCCGATCCGCAAGGATGCGGAGTGGTGGCAGTTGGACCAGGCAGCGCGGACCGAGATGATGAAGGAGCACACGGAGGTCACCGTGGCCTATCTTCAGACCGTCAAGCGCAAGCTCTACCACTCGAGCGGCCTCGACGACCTCGACTTCATTACGTATTTCGAGACCGCCCAACTCGACGACTTCCATCACCTCGTCATCGCTCTCGAAAAGGTCAAGGAGAACCGCCACAACCGTCGGTTCGGCCATCCGACGCTGCTGGGTACGGTCCGACCGCTGGATGAAATTCTCGACCTCCTGACGAGGTAGATGGGCTTCAACCGGCGTTGGGACGACTGATCCGCTTGGGAAACGAAGCGATCCCGGACGCAAGAGCGACCGCCAGCGGTCAGGACGGGAACCGGCGGAGAAACATTATGACGGCCCAAGCGGCCGGATGAGGCCTCGTCCCGCGTCCACTGCGATGCGCTCGCCATCCTTGAAGAACTTCGTCACATACGGGACGTTGACCACCGTCGGCAGGCCATATTCGCGGGCGATGATCGCGCCGTGGGACAGCGTGCCACCCATTTCGACGACGAGACCGGCTGCGAGGCTGAAGACCGCCGCCATGCCGGGGTCGATCACCGAGGCGACGATGATGTCCCGGCGTTTGACTTTGTTGAAATCGTCCGGAGAGAGGAGCACACAGACCGGACCTTCCGCATAACCTGCGCTAACGGGGGTCCCGCTCAGCGTGATACCCGTTGCCGATGGAGGCTGCCTCTTTTCCGCACTGTCTCGTTCCGGCCCATCGTCTCGTATCGTGTCCGGCGCCTGATGCGCCGCATGCTCCGCACGTTCCGCCCGCCGTCTGGCGATCAGACCTTTCCAATCTTGCGAAGGATCCAACGCGATGGCTCTGATCTCTTCGGCGGTGAGAAAGAACATGTCGTGCGGGGTGTCCAGTACGCCGGTCGCCGAGAGCTGTTCTCCCAGCGCCAAAGCCAGATGCCGCGTGGCGGCGGAAAAATACATGAGATGGTGGCGATTCGCCTCGCGCAAGGAGAGGAATCGGCAGAGTCGCCGGTACCACCGTCGAAACGCCAGCCAGTAGTGGAGACGCCACCCCATTCGTCGGTGGATTTCCCTTAGGGCTGCTTCCCGCGCCGACTCCTGCTGCCGCCGGATCTCCTCGACCGATTTCCCGCCCGTCGCTTGCAGGTGCGCCCGGATGACGCCGAGCAGATAGTCCGGGTTCTCGCTGAAGCGGGGCGTGGCCACGTCGGACTCGCCCAGAGCCCGGTGGCCAAATTCCGCCAAAAATCGGTCGAACTCCTCGAGAAACCGCGTGCCGGCCAGGGCGGACCGGAATCGAGCCGGCGTCCAAGGATCGGCGAGAAAAAACCTCCGTGCCGGGCGTTCCTGCCTCGCCCGGTCCGCGAGTTCGGCCAGCCAGAGAATCTGCTTGGCGCTGATGACTGTGTCCTGTCCCTGCAACGCCGCGTTCAGCAGTCCCCGCCACCCTTCGCCGATCGCCCGAGACAAGAGGAATCCGAGGGTCCGCAAAGCCTGTCCTACGCCGGCCACGATCGCGAAGGTCAGGTCGTGTTCTTGCAGTCGTGCTCCGATCCGGTCCATTCGCGCGAGCAGTTCCGCTATGCTCAAGCCCTTGAGCGAATCCGCAGGAAGATCGGTTGCCATCCGCTTCATCTCGGCAAACCAGGTGGGCGCATGCCGCACGGCCTGCCGCATCTTCCACATGAACAGGCCTCCCGCCCATAGCAGTGTCCACCAGGGCAGCCGTTCGACGCCGACCGGCGGCGCGCCGCCATGCCCGCCCATCTGTTCGGCGACATCTCGCGGGTCGCCGCCCAGTTGCGCCATGAGCGATTGAAACAACGTTACGTTGATATAGGGACGCCCTCGCACGATTCGCACCGCCTTTGCGCTCTTCGGGATCTTGCAGCCCGCCTCCCGATAATGTGAGAGGATCTGGTGCTCCATGAAATGGTCCAAGAAGGAAAGTCCCAACGGGCTCGGCAACTCCGGCATGGTCTCCTTGAAATTGGCGCGCGACCACTCACAAGGCCAGGATGCCAAGGTTGGCGGCGCGCCTGCGGGAGGAAGGGACCTCGCCTGGAGCAGCCAGATTCCCTGATGATCGATTGCCCACTCGACATCGACCGGTTGGCCCAACACCCGCTCAACCCGTTTGACGAGGATCGCCAGCTCCAGCGCCTGCAGTTCGTCAAGGGCTGGCGCACGTCGATCTTCTTCACCGACCGGCTCGTCATGAAGACCGATCGCCGTGGGCACTCTCCGTCTCGGCTTCTCCGCGATCCTACGCTCCGCCACGGTGGCCGCCGGCGTTCGCTGGGATTCGTCGCAGACGATCACATAGTGGTCCGGCACGATCTGACCGGCCACGAGCGAGTCGGCCAAACCAAAGACGGCATTGACCACCACGCGGTCCGTTCGACCCGTCGCCGCATCCTGGGAGAACGCCACGCCGGAGGCGATGGGAGAGAGAAGCGGCTGAATGATCACCGCCATCTTCGGCGGGTCCGTTTCCACTCCCCAGCGGCGGGAGTAAGCGAAGGCCGTCTCGGTCCACAGGGAAGCCCAGCAGGAGACCACAGCGGCCGGGATCGCGTCCCGGGCCACACCAAGCGTCGTTCGATAGACGCCGGCGAAGGATCTCTCCGCCGCATCCTCGTTCGAGGCCGACGACCGTACCGCCCAGAGCCGGCCCGCGCCGGCCGGCTTATTCCTTTCCAGCGCGTCCAGCGACGCAGCCAGCCGCTCGAAGATCGGCTGCAGCAGGATCGGCTGCTCGATCGCTCGCCGACAGGCGGCCAACATGGCCGGGCGGTCACGGTCGGATAGGGTTTGAAGCATGCGCCACCGATCGCGAAGATGAAGCCCCGTCCGTTCAAGCGCTTCTTCGTACAGCGCCGTCGTGAGGCAGATTCCCGACGGAACGCGGAAGCCGTGAAGGATCAGGCGGCATAATCCGGCCGCCTTTCCGCCGGCCAGCGCGCGGTCTTCACAGGCTTCCAAAGGCAAGAGGGCGGGATGGGTCATGGGACGGGATTACACGGAAACGAGGACATACAAGTCGTTCACGTTCGTGCCGGTCGGGCCGGTGACAATGTGGTTTCGCAGGTTTTGGAAAAACGGATAGGCATCATTGTCGCGCAGCGCGCGCGCCGCATCCAGCCTCGATCGCGCCGCGCGCCGGGCCGTCTCACCATCCGCTACTGCTCCGGCCACCTCGGTCGGCCCATCGGTGCCGTCCGTGGCGAAGCCTGCGACCCACACCTTGGGTAAGCCGGCGATCTCCAACGCCGCGGCCAGCGCGAACTCTTGGGCTCGTCCACCCCGCCCGCTTCCCCGAACGGTGACCGTCAGCTCTCCTCCGGCAATCAGGCAGCAGGGGCGTCGAACGGGCCTGTCGCCCGCCACGATCTCTCGTGCGATGGCTCCGAAGACTTTCGCCGCTTCCCGCGCCTCGCCGGTCAGCGTCGTCGTCAGAATCACCGGAGCAATTCCGGCCGTTTTCGCCGCGGCTGCAGCCGCCTCCACGGCGGCGCGATTGTTGCCGATGAGGAGATTCTGCACGCGGCGAAAAATCGAGGCGCCCGGCTTCGGCGTCTCCGCAACCAGACCTTCGGTCCCCGCGACAAGATGCCTTTTGACCGGAGCCGGCACCGACTTCCAGATCTCGTAGCGCTGCAAGATAGCGCAGGCATCGGCGTAGGTGGTCGGATCTGGCGTCGTCGGGCCTGAGCCGATGGAGGCCAGATCGTCGCCGATCACATCGGACAGGATCAGACTGACCACCCGCGCCTGCGTGGCGGCTGCGAGTTGCCCCCCTTTGATCGCGGAGAGGTGTTTTCTGACCGTGTTGGTCTCTTGAATGGTCGCGCCGCTCTTGAGCAGCAACTGCGATGTCTTTTGCTTATCGGCGAGGCTCAGGCCGGAGACCGGCGCCGGCAGCAGGCTGGAGGCGCCGCCGGAAAGGAGCACGATGAGCAGGTCGTTCGATGCGAGGCCGCCGACGAGCGCCCGGATCTTCGTGGCGGCCCGCTCACCGGCCCGATCGGGAACCGGATGGCTGGCTTCCACAACCTCGATCTTCCTGGTGGGGACCGCATGGCCGTATTTCACAACCACCAGGCCGGTGTCCAGACGATCGCTCAGAATTCGTTCCAGGGCCCAAGCCATCCTTGCGGACGCCTTGCCGGCTCCGACCGCAAGGATACGGGTATCGTGCTGGAGGTCGTAGGTCCGTTGACCGACCCGGAGTGTCGCCCCTTTCCGTCTCACATGTCGGCGGACCGCCTCGGCCGGGTCCACCGCCGAGAGCGCAGCCGCGCACATCCGCCGAAGGAGCGCGCGGATTCGAGGCTGCGGCACACCGACGTGCATGAAGCGGGGCCTTACGGTGTCTTGTCCTGTTTGAAGCAGCGGTTGGGGCACGTCTGCCGCGGGACTTTTATCTGATAGGTTCCTTTGGGCAGGAAGTCTTTTCTGATTTCCGGGTTCAGCATCTTCAGCTCGAGGAAGTAGGTGCCGAACTCTTCGGCGATGGCGGTGAGATGCCGTTGCGCTTCTTTGATCGTCACGGTCACCGTCTCGGTCTCCAACGGCGCGTACAAATCCTTTTTCGTCAGTCCGAGATATTTCTCCGGTTGGGAGTAGATCTCCTTCGCCGCGATGATCCGCGGCACATAGCGCATGGTTTCGCGCGGGCCGTGGAGCTTCCAGTAATCGTTCACCTTTTGCTCTTTGAGCAATTTCCTGATGCGGTCTTCCCCCGCATTGTAGGAGGCCATCGCCAGAAACCAGTCGCCTTGCTGGAAATCCTTCAGGTAGCGGAGGTACTTGATGGCGGCCTCCGTCGACATCTCGAGATTGCGCCGCTGGTCCAAGAACTTATTGCTGTGTAGTTTGTATCGTTTGCCGGTCGATCCGATGAATTGCCAGGGGCCGGACGCCTTCGCGCGGGAATAGGCGGCGGCGATGCACTTGCTCTCCACCAGCAGCATGTACTTCAGATCGTCCGGCAAGCCCGCCTCGGCCAACTGCTTTTCCACCGGCGGGAAACATCGGCCCATGCGCTTGGCCAGGATGATGCTCTCGCCCTGATCCTCCAGGAACTGATAGAACTCGTACTCGATACGCTCGCGGACCTGCCAGTTGTCCAGCGGCACCGGTTGACCTGCGAAGGTCAGCTTCTCCGGGAGCTTGAACGAACTCAGGAAAAACCGTTCACCTTCTCGCTTGATTTCCGGCAGGATGACGAGTCGATCTTCCGCATCGGCAAGCTCCTCCGCGGCTCCTTCGGATGGAGCATCGCGGTCGGGGTCGGCAACGCTTTGCGCCTCCTGTTGCCGGTCGTGACCGGCGGAGGGAAAAGCGTCGGCCATGTTCTTGGAAGACTTCAACGTCACGGTCGCGGCTGCCGGTTCCTGTTCAGCCCCGACGGACATGAACAGGAGGCCGGACATCAAGGCCGTTGCGAAGACCGGCAAGGCTGTGAGGTGCAGCCGCATGCTGGAAAAGATCCTTCCTGGATTGATTCGCCTGTCGGTATTCCGGCCCATGCTAGCAGCAAGTCATGGGACGGGCAAGAATGAACGCCCTTTCCAATTCATGCTACACTCGCGCCCCATGCACGCGCTGGATCTCTTAAACGAACGGATCGTTCAGTGCTCCCGCTGCCCTCGGCTGGTCGCCTATCGTGAAGCGATCGCCCAAGCCAAGCGACGCCAGTTCCGCGACTGGACCTACTGGGGCCGCCCTGTCCCGGGCTTCGGTGATCCCGATGCCCGTCTCTATGTGTTGGGACTGGCGCCGGCCGCCCACGGAGGCAATCGAACGGGCCGAGTCTTTACCGGCGACCGCAGCGGTGACTGGCTTTATGAAGCGCTGTACAAGTTCGGCTTCGCCAATCAGCCGACCTCGACCCATCGGGATGACGGGCTTCGCCTTCGCGATTGTTACATCGGTGCGACGGTCCGGTGCGCTCCGCCCGGCAACAAGCCCTTGCCGGAGGAATTTGAAAACTGCCGGCCTTATATGCTCGAGGAGTTACGCCTGCTCGCGCGGGTGCGCGTCGTGATCGTGCTGGGGAGGGTCGCCTTCGACCACTACCTGAAAGCCTGCCGAGACCTGGGCCGCACGATCCCTTCGCCGATCCCTCAATTCGGTCACGGATTATCATACCTCCTCCCGGGGGGCGTGACGCTGATCGGGTCGTATCATCCCAGCCAGCAAAACACCTTCACCGGGAAACTGACACGAAGGATGCTTCACTCCGTCTTTCAGCAAGCCCGAAGACGGCTGGAACGCCAATAAGCGCGGCGCCGACGAGTCCGGTTATCTCCTGCCCCGCGCCTCCCAATCGGCCAGAAATTTCTTGAGCCCGACATCCGTGAGCGGATGCTTCACCAGTTGTTGAAAGACCGCGAAGGGCATGGTGCAGATGTCCCCGCCGGCCAACGCCGCCTCCACGACGTGCTGCGGATGCCTGACGCTGGCGACCAGGACTTTGGTTGGGAAGGCGTAGTTGCGGAAGATTGTCACGATCTGGTGAATGAGCTCCATGCCGTTTGAGCTGACATCGTCCAGCCGACCGATGAACGGGGACACGCACCAAGCCCCGGCCTTGGCCGCGAGAAGGGCCTGGGTCGGCGAAAAACAAAGCGTGACGTTCACACGAATACCCTCCGCCGCCAGCCGTTTTGTCGCCCTCAAGCCTTCGGGGATGAGCGGACATTTCACCACGATGTTCTTATGGATTTTGGCCAGCTCGCGCCCCTCTTCCACCATCGCATCCGCTTCGACACTCACTACTTCGGCACTGATCGGTCCATCCACGATGCTGCAAATTTCCAGCAACACGTCTTTGAAGCTCCGGCCTTCCTTCGCCACGAGAGACGGGTTCGTCGTCACCCCGTCCAGCAGGCCGAGGCTCGCCGCTTCTTGGATCTCCTTCACGCTCGCGGTATCAAGATAGATGTGCATGGTCCTTTCCTTTCATGCTGGAGGCCTCCGTCACGGGCGCCATCGCTCTTTTGAGGGATTGTAGGAACATCTCAAGGACAATGCAATTCCCTTTCCCGCCAGGTACGGTTGTTTGACAGGTATGGGTGCGGGGGTTACAATTTCCTTCGCGTACATCCGTCCTTTCTCTTAGTATGCCGAACCGTTGAACGGATCTCGCCTGAGGAGGAATCATGAAACGGCGATCACTCTGCGTTGTGCTTATCGCGCTGCTGTTCACCGCCTGCGGGCGGAACCCCTACCTTGAGGCCTCGTTGAAACCGGCCGAGTTGCAAGGGAAAGACAAGGCATGGTTCGAGAAAAATTGGGGGGCGCCGGACGGGAGAGCGCCGCGCTTCTTTGGGGGCGAGACCTGGACCTACTACCGTATCGCCGGCGGCAAATCCGGTCCGCCGCTGTTCAATTTCTCACCGAATGAATGTCAGATCACGCTGAAGTTTGATAAGGAAGAGAAACTCACCGATTACAGTTATTCCGGTTGCTAACCGGATAACTGCTTCTGAAAGGTCTGCGCGCAGTCGCGGCTGCAGAAAAAGTAGGTCTGGCCTCCAATCTCTGCAGTCACCGCCGTTCCCCTCGGGACAAAGACTTTACAGACCGGATCCTGCACCATCTTGTTGCGGTCTTCCATCAACGGCCCGCCGCCTGTCTCTCTCCTGCCCGTCAGCTCCCTGATCACGCTTCGAAGAAGAAAATACAAAAGGGTCAGGAGTCCCGCAATTAACAATAGCCTATACATAGTGGTTACCGACAGAGTTCTCCACAAATCCTATGGTAGGCTTGTTACCCTGTCAAGGAGCGAGCGCAATGAGCCTGGTGCCGCCCTTCTGGCCGCCTAGCGCACATGGGCCGATTGTCCACCTGAACGAGGGGCCTTTGCACAGGGAATCCAGTACTTCAGGAGGATAGTCAGAGGCACAGGTCAATGTTAGAGTCGCAGCATGCAGACTTGCGACAAATGCCGCGGGACAATGTTGCCGGAACGGGCGGTGGACCTTGACGCAGGACTGGCGATCACCGTCTTTGCCTGCTTGAATTGCGGTCGGCGAAAAGCCGTCGATCCTGAGCCGCGACCGTTGACAGCGCGACATTAATTCCGCACTGTGCAAAACGATCACGTTCTCTCGTGCGCGATCAGGGTGGCCTGTCCTGTCACCGACGCATGGCCTGTCGGGGTTCAGGGGCGGGTACCGGTCGGGCGGAAGACTGCGCCTTGAAGTCCGCGCGGGCCGAGAAGCGAAGCGGATGCCCGAAGGCAGGGCCCGTTCTCTGAAAATCCAATGAAACCGACTGTTCATCGAATTTCGACTGTTCCCCTTACCGCGTTACTCTGTTGCCCGTCATGCTACCGGCTTCTTAGTTTCACGCGCGGGCAGAGCACGGTCCAGTGTCATGCCTGCGGCGCCACTGTCAGCAGTCCGGACATTCCCGACTCCTGCCGGTAGCAGGATCAAGCCGCTCCTCTACTTGAGCCCCAAGACATCCTGCATGTCGTAGAGTCCGGGAGGCTGTTTCACGACCCACCGTGCCGCACGAAGGGCCCCGCGGGCGAATGTGTCGCGACTCTGCACCCGGTGGACGACCTCGATGCGCTCGCCTATGCCGCCGAAGAGCACGGTGTGATCGCCGACGATGTCGCCTGCCCGGATTGTCTGAATGCCGATTTCCCCACGCTTACGCTCTCCGATCAACCCTTTCCGAGCGTAGACGCCGACCTGGGTCAAGTCACGGTTCACTGCCTTGGCGAGCACCTCCGCCATCTTCAGCGCCGTACCGCTCGGCGCATCCTTCTTCAAACGGTGATGTGCCTCGATCACTTCGAGGTCGTACTCCTCGCCGAGGGTCTTGGCCATCTCGGCGATCACTTTGAAGATCACATTGACGCCCACGCTCATGTTCGGCGAAAACACGCAAGGCACTTGGCGCGCCAAACTTTTGAGTTCGTCCAATTCTTGAGGCGTAAAGCCGGTCGTGCCGATGACCATCGCCCGGCGATGCTGGGCCACCGTGCGCAGATGGGCGAGTGAGGACTGAGGAGTGGAGAAATCGATGACCACTTCGCCGCGATCCAGGAGCATGGACAGGTCGTCGGTGATCAGGACGCCCGTCTTGCCGCACCCGGCGTTTTCTCCGGCGTCCTCGCCGATCGAAACGTGGCCCTTGCTTTCGACCGCTCCGGTCAACGTCAAGGCGGCCGAGTCCTTGATCAGCGCAACGAGCCTGGAACCCATGCGTCCGGCTGCGCCGGCAACGACGACTTTAATCACCCGGACCTCGAAAGAAGCATGAAAGCGGTGCGCCTTCAACGACAAGCACGGGAAGACCCGCGTTCCGAAGCCGACGGCGGGGAGCCGACCACTGAAAGCTACTAAATCAGTCCGTATTCCTTCATCACCCGCGCCAATTTGTCACGATTCTCCTGCCCGATCGGGCAAAGGGGAAGGCGAAGCTCTTCCTCGATTTTCCCCATCATACTGAGGGCCGCTTTGACGGGGATCGGATTCGTCTCCAGGAACAGAGCGGCGAACAAAGGGGACAGTTTAAAGTGCAGCCGCCGCGCTTCCTCCACCCGCCCTTCCGCAAAGGCATCGACCAGGTAGGCCATGTCCACCGGCGCGATGTTCGCCGTGACCGTGATGACGCCCTTGGCTCCGACCGCCATCATAGGCAAGGTCAGCGGATCATCGCCGGACAACACGGTGATCCGGTCTCCGCACATCTGGACGATGTCCGACGCCTGTTGGACCGATCCGCTTCCTTCCTTGATCGCCACGATGTTCTGCACGGAAGTCAAACGGGCCACCGTCGCTGGCAGCATGTTGACTCCGGTCCGCCCCGGAATGTTGTAAAGCACAATCGGGATATCCGCGGCTTCGGCTACGGCCTTGAAGTGGCGGAACAACCCTTCCTGAGTCGGTTTGTTGTAGTAGGGGGTAATCAGCAGAGCGCCGTCCGCTCCGACGCGTTTCGCATGCTGGGTCAAGGAAATGGCTTCATCGGTACAGTTGGAGCCGGTCCCGGCGATTACCGGGACCCGGCGCTTGACGACCTCGACGGTGAAAGCGATGACCCGTTCGTGTTCATCATGCGAGAGCGTGGCCGATTCCCCGGTCGTGCCGCATGGCACGATCCCGTCGGTGCCGTTGGCGATCTGCCATTCAATGAGGTCGCCCAATGACCGTTCATCCACCCGCCCGTTCTTGAAGGGCGTGACGATGGCGACTAGTGAGCCGGTAAACATACTCTGTCCCTCATGCAAAAGGGTGACACGGCGTTACCTGAGGAAATCGGGAATGGTTTCGCCGCGCACGAGATCTGCGTAGGTTTCCCGCGCGCGGATAACATGCATCTCTCCACCCTTGACCAGGACTTCCGGCGCCCGCGGCCTGGAGTTGTAATTGGACGACATCACGAATCCGTAGGCACCCGCGCTCATGACCGCCAGCAGCTCGCCAGGTTTCGCTTCGGGCATCGCCCGATCTTTCGCCAGAAAGTCGCCCGACTCGCAGACCGGGCCGACCACATCGACGGTCTTACGTTCTCCGTGCGCAGCCGCCTCCCGAACCGGACGGATATCGTGGTACGCGCCGTACAAGCTCGGGCGGATGAGATCGTTCATCGCCGCGTCCACGATCACGAACCGTTTGGCCTCGCCTTCTTTAGTGTAGAGCACTTTCGTGACGAGCACGCCGGCGTTCCCCACGATGACGCGGCCCGGTTCCATGATCAACACGCATTTGAGATCCCGCACCAGCGGCGAGATGGCGTCCGCCAGATCCTGAGGCCTTGGCGGTGATTCGTCGGCGTACGTAATGCCGAGCCCGCCGCCGATGTTAACGTACCGGATTCCGATCCCCTGCGCCTTGAGGACCTCGACCAATCCGAGCACCTTCCGGAGGGCATCGACGAACGGCGTCACATCGGTGAGCTGAGAGCCGATATGCTTGTGGACCCCGACGACCTCGATGTGCTTGAGCGATGACGCCAGCTTAAACTCGTCGAGCGCGCGGTCCGCGCTGATCCCGAATTTGCTTTTCTTCAACCCGGTCGAAATATAAGGATGCGTCTTGGGATCGATGTCCGGATTGATCCGCAGCGCCACCCGTGCCCGAGCACCCATCTCGGCTGCGACCGCGTCGATTGTATGGAGCTCGGCCGAGGACTCCACGTTAAACATGAGAATATCCGACTTGAGCGCATCGCGGATTTCCTCTCGGCTCTTCCCGACCCCGGCGAACACGATCTTTGAAGCCGGCACGCCGGCCTGCAAAGCGCGGTACAACTCGCCGCCCGACACGATGTCCACGCCGCTGCCCTCGCGGGCCATCAGGCGAAGGATCGCCAGGTTGGAATTGGCCTTCATGGCATAGGCGACGATGTGGGGAATGTTCTGGAACGCGCTGTCGTACGCCCGAAAGTGTCTTACCAGCGTGGCATGGCTGTACACGTAGCACGGCGTGCCGACTTCCTTGGCAATGCGGCCGATCGGGACGTCTTCGCAGTAGAGTTCGCCCTGTCGGTACTGAAAATCATGCATCTTGGAAGTCCTCGCTCAACAGGTCGAGCCCGTGGATCGAGAGTCCATGGAGCGACGCTTCGAAGGCGGCTTTGAACTTCCGATAACGGACCTTGGCATAGGGCATAACGGCTTTCAACGCCTCGCCGTCCAACAGCGCCCGCAGCGCGTCCGGGGTCGCGTGCTTCAAATGTTCGAAGTTGATAATGATGTCAAGCCTGGCTTTCTCCGCCGCTTCCTTGATCCGCTTGAGCAGTTCCTGCGCATTCAGCCGGTCGAGCGTGCCTTCCAGTTCCACGACCAAGGCGGCGAATCGGTCGTGCCGTTTGGCTTTGATGTTCAACCAGAGTTCCTGGGCCGGTGCCGCGGTCGCATCAAACCGCTGCTTGATCGCGTGCAGCGCGTTGGGGATCAGATGCTCGCGATCGATCGCCGGCAGTTTGGCCTGGAGATTCTTCAGGACTTGGGCCACCGGTGAGAGGGTGCCCCGTGGGCACGCCCGCTTGACCAGCTTGCGGAATTCCCGGTTCATTTCCAGACGAGCGACAAATCGCTGCTTCGTTCCCATCAAGCGGTACCAAATCGACGGGAACGAATAAAACTGGTGATTCGCCCAATAGAAACCCTCTTGCAGCTGCTCGGGCGTCATGCGGCTCGGATAGAAGACGACGTGTTTGCCGTCGTACTTCGCCCAATCCCGGTCGAAGATGCGGCCTTCCCGATTGTACCGCTCGTACAACGCCGTGCCCGGGAGCGGGGTGAGCACGTTGAAGTAGGCGAGTTCCACCCGGTTCTTCACGAGAAATTCCACAGCCCGTTCGAACACCGATTCGTCGTCGTTGTCGAAGCCGAACACGATGCCGGGATTCACCATAATCCCGTAGTCGTGAAACATCTTGATCTCCTGCGAGAACTTCTCCACACGGTTGAACGGCTTGTTGGTCTCCTCCAAGCAGTCTTCATCCAGCGACTCCATCCCCACGAAGACCGACACGCAACCGCTCTCCGCCGCGAGCTTGACCATCTCTTCATCGTCGCCCAGGAACAACGTCGACTGACATCCCCATTTGATGTTCAGCGGCTTGAGCGCCGTCCACAGTTCGCGGCAGTAGGCGCGGTTGCTGTTGTGCAGGTCGTCCACGAACGCAAATATCGTCCCGTCCTCGATGCCCAGCCGAATACGCAGACCGGTCAGGAACGCTTGCCAGAGGGAATCGTTCCGTATCCGGTCGACCAGTTCGCTGCGGATCCATTGCTTGATCTGCGTCAGTTCTTTCACGACTTCCTGGACCGGCCGACGCCGGGTCGTCTTTCCGTTGAATGGGGACACGCTGCAAAACTCGCAATCGAAATGGCACCCCCGCGTCGTGAAACTGCATTGCCTGGTCATGTAGGCGTCCGGACTCAGCAGCTCCACGCGCGGGCTTTTATAGTGTTCAAGCGCAGGAAACTTTTCCATCTTATACGTGCGCTTCATCGCGCCGGCTTCGAAATCGGCGATCAGCTCAGGCCAGAGATCCTCCGCCTCTCCGCAGACGATCGCATCGCAGTGTTGGAGCGCTTCATCCGGACAGTAGGTCGGATGCACCCCGCCCAGTACCACTTTCTTGCCGCGTTTCCGGAACTCAGCGGCGATCTCGTAGGCCCGCGGAGCATAACAGGTCATCACCGACAGACCCACCAGATCGCACGGATGCTCGAAATCAATGTCCCGTACCGCCTCATCGATCAGATCGACATGCCAGCGCTCCGGCGTATAGGCCGCGATGACCGGCAGGCTCAACTTCGGGAACCACACCGCCCGCCGCTCCGAAGCCGTCAAATGATAGGGGTTATTTCTGGGATAGGGATCAACCAACAAGAGGGTCCTTGTCTTCGTCGTCGCCCTCGCGGGTCGGATCAACTCCATTGGTTTTTCCTCCTGACTTGTGACGCAGTGCCCATTGCCGACCAGGCTAAACTCTGCCGCCCGGTTGCCGCCCATCTTTCTCACACGAACAAGCTCATGCCCGCTATCTCGTTCCGACCGGCCTCAACGGCGGCAGCTCCGGCTCGGAAATCGGCTCGACGGCGCCGGATCCGGCCTCCTGCCGTTGGGCGGCCTGTTCTCGTCCCTTGGCCTCCTGCTCCCGCTCTTTCTCCAGCCGTGGGGCGATGCCCACATCTTCCGGTGCGATGGGAGCGCCGATGACGCCGCATCCGACGGAGATCGCACCGATCGCCATCATTATCACGAACAGGACAACCGATTTTGGCCGTTGCCTTTCAGGTCGCCCAACGAATCCCATCGAGCGGCCAACTGACGACCCGACCGGAGGGCAAGCCGCACGCCCCTTGGGCGACATGCCGGCGTCAAGCCCGTGGGATGTCGACACGATCATGCGAGTTCTTTTTCCAAGGCCTTGATCCTCGCCTCGACTCGCTTGCGCGCCGTGCCGCCGATCTGGGCCTTGCGCTCGACTGCGCCCTCCACCGTGAGCACGTCCATCACATCTTTGTCAAACCGCTCGGAGAACGACCGGATCTCGTTCAGCGTCAGATCCCCCAAGTCCCTCTCCTGATCGAGGCAGAACCGCACGATCCGGCCCGTAACAGCATGAGCCTCCCGGAACGGGACGCCCTTCGAGACGAGGTAATCCGCCAACTCCGTCGCCAGCATGGCACCTGAGGCCACCGCGCGCTCCAGCACCTCGCGGTTGACCTTCAGCCCTTTGAGCAGTTCCGCATAGACTTCGAGAGAGGCCGACACGGTGTCCAGCGCATCGAAAAGCGCTTCCTTATCCTCCTGGAGATCACGGTTGTAACTCAGCGGCAGTCCTTTGAGGGTCGTTAACAGCGCGAGGAGATGGCCGTACACTCGGCCGGTTTTCCCCCTGACAAGCTCCGGCACGTCGGGGTTTTTCTTCTGCGGCATCATGCTGCTGCCCGTGCAGAAGCTATCGGGCAGGTCCACGAATCGGAACTCCTGAGAGGTCCACAGAATCAGTTCTTCACTCAGCCGGGACAGGTGCATCATGATCAGCGAAAGCGCGGCTGCCACCTCGACGGCGAAGTCCCGGTCGGAGACGGCATCGAGGCTGTTCTCCGTCACGGCCGTAAAGCCCAGGAGGCGTGCGGTGTACTGGCGATCGACCGGATAGTTCGTTCCGGCCAACGCCCCCGAACCGAGCGGCATCACGTTCAACCGGGACAGGGCATCTTTCACCCGCCCTTTGTCGCGCTCCAACATCTCAACATAGGCCAGCAGGTGATGGGCCAACAACACCGGCTGGGCGCGCTGGAGGTGCGTATGGCCCGGCATGATCACATCGAGGTGCGCCCGCGCCTGAGCCAGGAGCGCGCGCTCCAATTCTTCAAGCCGCCCGGTCACTACCGTGAGCGCATCGCGCAGATACAACCGAATGTCCAGCGCCACCTGGTCGTTTCGGCTGCGGCCTGTATGCAGTTTCCCTCCCAGGGGTCCGATCAACTCCGTCAGCCGGCGCTCGATGGCCATGTGGATATCCTCGTCCTCGGGGACAAAGGGGAAGCGTCCTTGATCCAGCTCCGCCTTCACGACCTCCAGCCCGCGGATTATTTCGGCCGTCTCGCGAGAGGTCAACACACCCGCCCGCTCCAACGTCTTGCAATGGGCGATACTGCCCCGGATGTCGTGCGCGTAAAGCCGCCGGTCGAAGGCGAGCGAAGACGTGAACGCCTCCACCAGTCGATCGGTACGGTCGCGAAACCGACCCGCCCACAGTTTGGCGGTATCGCGTGAAGCGTGAAGCGTCCCAAGGGAATGGCCGGCAGCCGTCTTCTTCTCTTTCCGAACGGCCAGTTGTTTCTTTGGGCGCATAGGTTCTCTTCCCACACACTTCACGCGATGCGCTTCATGAACTACACCTTCTGTTTTTTCCGTTGCGCGCGGATGGCGAGCCGCAGCGCATTCAACCGGATGAACCCTTCCGCGTCCTTCTGTCGGTACGCTTCATCCTCTTCGAACGTCGCCAAATCCAACCGGTAGAGCGACTTGGGCGATTTGCGGCCGACGACCGTGCAACCGCCTTTATACAATTTCACTCGGACCGTGCCGGTGACGTCCTGCTGAGCCTCGTCGATCGCCCGCTGCAACATCTCCCGTTCGGGGCTGTACCAGTATCCATAATAAATCAGTTCGGCGTAACGAGAAATCAAACTGTCGCGAAGATGCAAGACCTCACGGTCCATCGTCAACGACTCGATCCCCCGATGCGCGACATGCAGGATCGTCCCGCCCGGTGTTTCGTAGACGCCGCGAGACTTCATGCCTACGTAGCGGTTTTCGACCACGTCCACCCGGCCCACCCCGTGGGCTCCGCCGAGACGATTGAGATGCGCCAGCAGCGTTGCCGGGCTCATGCGCTTGCCGTCCACCGAGACCGGGTCACCCTGTTCGTAGTCGATCTCGATCTCTCTGGGTTTGTCCGGCGCCTTTTCCGGCGAGACGGTCATCTGGAAGATTTCTTCCGGCGGCGCCTCCCACGGATCTTCCAAGATCCCACCTTCGTAACTGACGTGGAACAAATTCAGGTCCATGCTATAGGGCTTGGCCTTGGTCGCTGTCACCGGAATGCCGTGCGTCTGCGCGTACTCGATGAGCTCCCGTCGCGAACGAAACGCCCACTCGCGCCAGGGTGCAATGATTTTGATCTTCGGGTCGAGCGCGAGGTAAGTCAGTTCAAATCGGACCTGATCGTTCCCCTTCCCCGTCGCACCGTGCGACACGGCGTCGGCCCCTTCCTTCCGCGCGATTTCGATCTGGCGCCGGGCGATCAGCGGCCTGGCGATCGAGGTTCCCAGAAGGTAGCTTCCTTCGTAGACGGCGTTCGCCCGCAGCATCGGGAAGATATGGTCTTTCACGAAGACCTCGCGGAGATCTTCAACATAAACTTTCGAAACGCCCAAGGCCTGCGCCTTCGCCTTGATCGCCTTGAGATCTTCCCCTTGCCCGAGATCGGCGCAGAACGCCACCACCGAGCAACCGTACGTTTCTTGCAGCCATTTCAGGATGACGGACGTGTCCAGCCCCCCCGAATAAGCCAGCACCACTTTCTTAACCGCGCTCCGCGCCATGGGTCCTTCCTCTATGCCCGCCACCGACCTCGACGCGTGGTTCCCCGATTCGACAGCCACGTGACCAGGATGGCCTTTTGCATGTGCAGGCGGTTCTCGGCCTGATCCAAGACGACAGATCGCGGACCATCGAGAACGTCGGCCGTGATTTCTTCGCCGCGGTGCGCCGGCAGACAATGCATCACGATGGCATCGGGCTTTGCGCGCCGCAAGAGCCGCTCGTTCAGTTGGTAGGGAGCCAAGGCTTTCAGGCGACGGGCCTGTTCCCGCTCACGGCCCATACTGATCCAGACGTCGGTATAGACCACATCGGCTTCCTTGACCGCCACGACGGGATCTTCGCCGATCTCGATGACGCCGCCGGTCTGCTGCGCTTCGACCCGGGCGACATCGACGATATGCTGATCCGGCTGATAGCCGGCGGGACAGCCGAGGGCGATCGTCATGCCCATTTTGGCCGCCGCCTCGATGAGGGAATTGGCCACGTTGTTGCCGTCGCCGACATACGCGATCTTGATCCCTCTGAGGCGGCCCTTTTTTTCGCGAATCGTCAAGAGGTCGGAGAGCGCTTGGCAGGGATGGCTCAGATCGGTCAGACCGTTGATGACCGGAATCGTCGCCTCTCTGGCCCACTCTTCGACGGTTACGTGGTCGTAGGTCCGGATCACCAAGCCGTCCAGGTACCGCGACAGCACCCGAGCCGTGTCAGCGATACTTTCCCCGCGCGAAAGTTGGATGTCGGCCATCGGGAGGACGATCGCCTGCCCTCCCAGTTGATTCATGCCGGCTTCGAACGATACGCGCGTCCGCGTCGACGGCTTTTGAAACAAGAGCCCGAGCATTTTGCCGGCCAGCAGCCGAGGGGTTCCGCCGCGCCGGTGGGCGCGCTTCAATTCGATGGACAGGCGCAGCAAGGCGTCGAGGTCCCGCCTGGGGATAAGGCCGACATGCAGCAAGTCTTTTCCGAGCCCTTGGCCAGGCTGTCGGCCAGTCACGCTGACAGGATGTCCTGCCATGGCGACCTCCTCGCGCGGTTCGTTACGCTCGTTTGTTGAATACCTGCGACAGCGCGTCCAACAAGCGATCAATCTCGCGCTGGGTGATGATGAGGGGTGGAATAAAACGTAAGACCCGTTCCATCGTGCAGTTGATCAAGAGTCCGCGAGCCAGACAGTCCGTCACAATCTGCTGGCCGTCGATCGCCAGCTCCATTCCTTGCAGCAAGCCGAGGCCGCGCACATCTCTCACTATACGGTGCCGATCTTTGCATTCCGCCAAGCCCTTGGCCAGATAATCTCCCATCCGGCGGGCGTGGTCCAGGATCCGCCCTTCCAGCAGGACCCGCAGCACGGCCAACCCGGCGGCGCAAGCCAGCGGATTGCCGCCGAATGTGGACGCATGGGTCCCCGGGGTGAAGACCTCCGCCACTCGGCCGGTCGCGAGGCAAGCCCCGATCGGGACGCCGCCGCCCAGTCCCTTGGCGAGGGTCATAATGTCCGGCTCGACATCGAATTGCTCGTACGCAAAGAGGGTGCCTGTACGGCCCATGCCGGTCTGGACCTCGTCGAAAATCAACAGGACGTCCCGTTGCCGGCACAACTCCCGCAATCCCTTTAAATAGGTGCGATCTGCGACTTGGACTCCGCCTTCGGCCTGGATCGGTTCCAGCATCACCGCGGCTGTCTTGGCGGTGATGGCTCGTTCCACCTCCGCCAGGTCGTTGAACGTCGCATAGCTGAACCCCGGAACGAGCGGGGCGAAGCCCTTCTGCACTTTTTCCTGACCGGTCGCCGTTAGGGTTGCGAGAGTCCGGCCATGAAATGAATTCCGCATCGTGATGATGTCATGCCGACCAGGCCCGTACTTCTCGAAGGAGTAGCGCCTGGCCAACTTGATCGCGGCTTCGTTCGCCTCCGCACCGCTGTTGCAGAAAAACACTTTGTCGGCGAATGAATGGTCGACCAACGCCTGGGCCAATCTTATCTGCGGCTCGGTGTAATAGAGGTTGGAAGCGTGAAGGAGATGTTGGGCCTGCTTTTGGATGGCCAGCGTCAAATCCGGATGGGCATGGCCTAAGACATTCACCGCGATTCCGGCGACAAAATCGATGTACTCTCTCCCTTCCATGTCATAGACACGGCTGCCCCGACCACGCACGATCGAAATTGGCTGCCGTGCGTAGGTCGGCATCAGATAACGTTCCGCGTCTTGCTTGAGCTCCTCGGTCGGCATCGCCGCCCCACTCTGCATGAATTCGGGGACACTAACACACCGATAGGGTGAAAGCAACATCAAACTCGGCGACTGAATCTTCTATCTCTTTCTGATCATTGAGAAATTTCATCGACTCGGCGTGTGAGTGAAGCCCCGAGAATGTGATAAGCTCAGCCCATGAAATCCTGTGAAACCTGTCAACAGGTCAATCCGGACGACGCACGCTTTTGTCAACAATGCGGGACCGCATTCTCCTCCGTCCAGCCGACCGAACCTGTCTGGGATGAAGCGCAGCTCTGGCGGAAATTCATCGGACCCAATGCCGATCGGTATCTCGAGACGTTCAAGAAATTCTCGACCGCGTCTGGACCCCGCTTCGCCTTCACGTGGAATTGGCCGGCGTTTCTCTTTGAACCCTTCCTTTGGTTCCTGTACCGCAAGATGTATCTGTACGCGCTGGTCTATGCAGTCGGGCCGGTCGTGGCGTTTTACTTCACGCAGGATCTGTCGGCGGATTTCGTTTGGCGGATCATGGCGGGGGCCAGCGCGAACTATATTTATTACTGGCACATCAAGGAGCAGTTGGCAAAGATCGGAGCGCAGCGGAGCCTGGACGTTCTCAGCCGGGATCGGATGTTGAACGATTCCGGAGGGGTTCAACCCTACGTGGTGTGGGTCGGAGTCGGGTTATTCGCTTTGAAGGTAGCGCTCCTCATCGCCCTTCTGCAAGAGGGGCCGCCCGATCACGGTGGTCCCGCTCCTCCCAGAACACAGCCGGCGCCCACCCGGACGAGCGCCTGAGGCCGTGTTCGGACTTCTCTGGTGACTACGCCGGAGCCAGCGGGGCGCGCGTGCGTTGCCAGGTGATCCAGGCCTGAAACCACTCGAAATCGTGCCTGTATGCGGCTCCCCCCGGTTCGGCCGCGGCCTCCTTCTGTTCCAGTTGCGTGTAGGTCCGCGGCCAGTTCTTTTGCCACCAGGATTTGAGTTCCTCCGCTCCGTACGATTGTCCGCTCGGCTGGGAGATGCCGGCGGCTGCACAGACCTCGGCCACGAGCGGCCAGTAGCGATCCTTGCCTAAGCCCAGCGTCTTGAAATGTTCCCGCAGCAGAAAGACCACCCACAGTTCCGCGCTGTTCTTTTTATTGTGTTTGAACGGTTGGGTCTGCCGGAGCGGAATCGGATCGAAATTCTTGACGACCGACGTGTAATCAGGCCCGCCGTAACTGCCCGCCACCTCGGCGATCCCTTCCAGCATCCGGGCGAGTTCCACTTCCACCACCGGAGTTGTGCTCCGGGGCATTTTGCCGGAGTCGGCGGCGGCTGTGAGCGGATTCGGGGCCGTCAGCAATTCGATCAAGGGCTTCAATTCCCTCAAACGTTCGACCGCACGTTTAAGGATTTGCTCGGATTCCAGCCAATAATCCTGATCGTTTTTCGACATGCGCTCACGGCCGGGTGGCGGGAGCACGGGCGGAATCCAATACCGGATCAAGACGAACAACAGGTAGTCGATGTTTCCTCCCACCCGCCCGATCCGTTCCAACAATCGACCCGGGCCGAGCGCGTGCTTAAAGAAATACTCCGCCCGTTCGCCGACGCCGAGGCGCCGCGCCATTGCGATCCACCAGCGCTCGAGTTCCTGCCCAGATTGGGCTCGCGGATCCGGAACAGAGGCCATCACTCATTGCCCGTATAAGAAGAAGAGCCGCGCCAACAGGCGGCATGGTACTGACTGCACGGAGTGATTGCAAGGAGCCTCAGAGGATGCGTTTGTCGAAGTCCGAGGCTTGACTTGGAGCGACGATTGCGTATCCTGTGGCAAGTCTGAGGAACCTATTCTCTTGAGAAAAGGGTGAATAGCACGCGGGAATAGCTCTGAGCTGTTCGCTATGTTCATGCTGCCGGGGTACCCCGTTGGCGGGGGCCCCAGTATCTTTCATTGGCAATGAGTCGATTGCAACGGGTCGCGGCCAAAGGCTCATGGAGACTTTTTAAGAATCGGGAGAAGTAGCAATGGGTCGGCTGGTGTTGCTGCGTCACGGCGAATCGCAATGGAATCTAGAAAACCGGTTCACGGGCTGGGTGGACGTTCCCCTGTCGGCGAAGGGTGAAGAAGAAGCGCGGGAGGCGGGCAAGAAGCTGATCGGTTATCGCTTTGACCGGGCCTTTACGTCGGTGCTGACCAGGGCGATCGAGACTCTCCGAATCGTTCTGGACGTTATCGGACAGTCCCACATTCCGATCGAAAAGGACCAAGCCTTGAATGAACGTATGTACGGCGAGTTACAGGGGCTGAACAAGGCCGAAACGGCGAAGAAATACGGCGAACAGCAGGTCAAGCTGTGGCGCCGGAGTTACGACGTCCGTCCTCCCGGCGGAGAAAGTCTCAGGGATACGGCTGAGCGCGTGCTTCCCTATTACGAATCCCGCATCAAACCGCATCTCCTGGCGGGAGAAACGATCCTGATTGTCGCCCACGGCAACAGCCTGCGCGCCTTGGTGATGCACCTCGATCGTCTGACGCCGGATCAAGTGCTCGAGCTGAACATTCCAACCGGCGCTCCCTTACTTTACGAATTCGGCCCTGAGGGAACGGCCACAGCGCATCGGTATCTCTAGCGCCGGCCGCTCAACCTCCGGTGCGCATTCCGGCTATCGGAACCACCAGAGCACCTTGTCGAGCCTCTCGACCGGAATCACCTCCGGATCAGTGCGAAGACGTTCGCGTTGTCCTCAGAGCGCTCGGCCGCTTCGGCTTGGAGCGTTTCGGCCGCCTGCGCCGCGACCGCCTGAGCGCTTCCGCTTACTCCAACAATCCGATCATCGCCGTGGCGGCGCGCTTCGGCGGTCTGAGCCGGATTCGCTTGGGAAAACATCGTGGGGGCGGGGTTCGAGACCGATTGAGGATCACACCGCTCTCCGGCCGGCTCGACACGTCGGGAAGTGGACGGAAGCTTGTTCCGCAGAGATCGCTATGATAGAGTCCGCGCGGCTGTCGTTCCGCAAGAAGAGAATGGAATGAGCGGAGTGTGTGACAAGTTGAGCAAAGTTGTGCTCTCAGGCATAGTGGCGGCCATGCTGGCTTCGCCGATGCCCGACCTCGCACGGGCGGATGAGAATCGCTGGGGATTCGGCACGGACCTCGGTTTTTGGAGCGGGACAACCGATGGAACGGTCTTCGCGCTCGGATTTAATCTTGACTATTATTTGGATCGCTCGTTCTCCTTCGGTCCTATAATGTTGTTGGCGCCGACCGGAGATCTGACGCAGATCGCTTTCGCCGGAGTGGCCAAATACCATTTGCGACTCAACAACGGCATCAACCTTGTGCCGTTTGCAGGAATCGGTTTAGTGCACGCGGATCTGGATCGTGGAGCCGGTCCGAACCGCATCGACCGCAACGATACCAGCCACTTCATTCCGCTCGGCCTCTCTGCCGAATACCAGGCCGCCAGAAACATTGCGTTGGCTACGACTCTGATGGTCAACCTGCATCACCTCACCCTCTCTCCCCCGGTCCCAAACGACAATACCAGCGTGGCCGTGATGTTCGGAATCCGGTTCGGGCCTTAATCGGTCGGAATCTGCTGCGTCGGCAGCTCAGCGGTCTGCGCTCAGAAGCCGGGCCTTCTTCATCTCGCAAAGAGCCGCCCGGGTTTTTGATCCAGGCATCCCAAAGGGTATGCGGCGCATCGCGGTGCCTCCGCTTTGAGGTGGAGTCAGACGAAGACGCGGATGTTTTATCCGGTCTCTTGCGCAGCCGGTTTTCTCGTTGGAGAGTCGAAGAAAGGGACCGCCGTTGTAATGGCTAGGCGACGCGGGCAGGTCGCCAGCGCAGCCCGATGTTCAGGACATCTTGAAGCAGATCGCTATAGGAAAGGTTGGCCCGCTGTGCGGACTCGGCGAAGTCTTCATCTTCGGCGATTTGCGGATTCGGATTGGCTTCCAGGACGTACACGCGACCCTCCGCGTCAAGCCGGAGATCGATCCGTGCATAGCCGCTCAGCCCGAGAGCGCGATAGACCCGTTTAGCCAGATGCTGGATCTGTTCCGTCATTCCCTCCGGAAGGTTCTTGGCTTCGCACGACCGGATGCCGTACTTCTCTTGGTATTTCCGACTCCACTTCACCCGCTCGGTCGCGATCCGGCGCGACTCGTCCGGCATCTTGTCCATCAGCAGTTCCCACACCGGTAACACTTGCAGGTGGGAATTCCCCAGTACGCCGACGTAAAGTTCCCGTCCCTCGATGTACCGCTCGACGATGGCGCCCGTGCCGACGCTGTTATGAATGAACGCCACGCGCTCCCGCAGCTTCTCGTCGTCTTCGACGATGGAAGCCTGCGAAATCCCGAGCGACGCCTCCTCGGAGACCGACTTGACGATCAGAGGAAATGAGAGCCATTTCGGCCGCTTCACCGAACGGCCCAAGGGAACGACGATGAACTCGGGAAACGGAATCCGGTGAAACGACAGGACTTTCTTCGACAGCGCTTTGTCGCGCGCCAGCATCAGCCCGCGCGGATTGCAGCCAGTGTACGGAACACGGAGCAGCTCGAGGTAGGACACGACGTTCTGGTCATACACCGCCACGCCGTCAAATTCCTCGAGCAGATTGAAGGCGATGTGCGGTCTCCACTCCTCGACGGCGCTCCGGATGACGCCGAGGTCGCTCTTCACGCCTAGGGGACGGACTACATGGCCCATCTTCCTGAGCGTCGAGACCACGTCGTACTCGGTTTTCCATTCCACCGTCTTCAGATCATGCCCGTTGGTGTGTTCCGGAGGAACGAGGTCCTCGTGCATCAGGACCAGAACACGGAGTTTTCTCATAACGCCACCCGGTGACGACCGCTGTGGAGATAGTTCATCGTTTGCACTGTCAACAGCACCGTGAAGTCGAGCTTCGCCTGGTCTTCCGGAACAGCAAGTCGGAGATTTAATTCGCGACAACGGACGATCATGCTCTCGAGCACCTGATCGATGGTGTATTGATATTCCCCCGTCCAGCCGGCGACCTTGCGGCGGACTTCCTTGCGGATTCGGCTGAGAAAGGCGGCCGCGGTCTTGTTGCCGGCGAAAGCTGGCGCGTCGGAGAACAGCCGGCGGAGATCGGCATCGTAAAAATTCGGGCGTTCCACACCGTAGCGCTCGCGTTTCCGTTCGTAATGCTCTCGCAGGGTCTTGCTGAGACTCGAGAGAGGATCGATCTCCTGCGTGGATGACACCTTCGGAGGGACATCAGCCAGCTCCCGCATGAGCTGATCCATGTATTCGAGTTTCTTGAGTGCCGGCCAGCCGCGGTAGCGTTCACGCCACATCGAATCCGGATCCAGCCACACGGCGAAGGTTTCCGCGAAGTCCTCGTCCGGATGGCTTTGCGCATACCAAATGTCCAGATGCAGCACAAAGCTGCGGCTATACGGCTTGGGCGTGTAATAATCGGGATAGGGCTGCGACGACTTCCCGAACAACTGCTGCCGCCGGCGGCGCCGACGAAGCAGGTGGGCATTTTCGATGGCATGTCCCGTCTCGTGGCGCAGAATGCGCATGCACCACTCGGCCGTGCCCCCCTCCACCTCCAGCATTTGGCTGAGTTCGAGCCGAGCGAGGCGTGGATGCGCCAGATAGAACGGAACGGCGATCCCGGGGACTCCGTCCGGGGTGAACCACTCGTCGGACAGCCAAAAGTGCGGTCTGAAGACCAATCGTCTGGATTCAAGCTCGGCATACAGCCGCGCAATCTGTTCAGAGAGAAATCCCCCCTCGAGATCCAACCGCAGATCGCACAGTTTCAGATTCAGGAGCTTGTCGTCCGGCCAAGCCGTCCAAGGCTGATCATCGGCTGCGCTAGAGAGGATTCCGGCCTCGTCCGTGCTACCCTGCGTCACGTAGACCTCGTGCGGTCTTCGCGACGACCGCCGCCCCCGGTTGCTCGGCATTCGCCGCATCAGCTTCCAAGTCTTTCCCACACGCAGAGCTCCGCCAGACTCCGTTCGTCCGGCACAGGCAAGCCCTTCAAAATATAGCACTTGAACGTCCCATGCCCACTTTGTACGGGCGTGTGTTCTCCTCATCCTTATTCTGCGCCAGGCTTTTGGATTATGGAAGACAGGACGAGGTAAGACGTTGAATTTCCGCCACTCCTCACGAGCCCTTGGGTCGTCCTGTTGCATGACAATGCCGTCTCCATGAGTTTTCGGCTTACCCTGCGGTATGGAAGGCGGGAAGCGCCGACTTGGGCGCCCGTGAATCGTTGCTCACGGCCGATGTTCTTCTGGACTCGAAGATGGCCGTAGGGAATCTCGGAACCGACAGGCAGGGGCGGTGAAAACGGATCGGAAGAGGGACCGCAGGAAGGAGATACAGACACGAAGGGCCGGGGGCTCGATGGGCCCCCGGCCCTTCGATGGGATCAGCCGCGCGCCGTGGTTACAGCCAGTTCACCCGCTCGGCGGGCCGAATGTAGATCGGCTCCTCCACCTGCTGCCGCACGACCTCCTTGCCCGACTTGTTGAAGCC
>FWPU01003026.1_pt1 | contig 44083 bp, 36 predicted proteins | sample 2228361 | NCBI WGS metagenome assembly FWPU01 (sample SAMEA103939777, study PRJEB20133) | metagenome | reverse complement strand
TGGAGGCCAAACCTAAAGGCTCCTGAAAATTGGGACTCCGGCGCCAGCTGTGGTGGGAAACGCAAAGTCCCAAGGCCCCGGTAGAGGGTCATATACATTTCGGCAGAATCGTTTAGCCTTGCCAAAGTGAAGGATACTGCCGAAATGCACCCCTTTGATTACACCCAAAGGTGAAGGGTTCAAGCAGAAATGGTATCAAAGGGCTAAGCCAACCTACTCGAGCTGTTCCGAACGCGGCTCCAGATGCCTGGCGGGCTGCTGGAGATACCATCGTGCCAAAACGCCCAAGATTCCGTATCCACGAAGACTATGGGCTCTTATGGGGGGTTTTTCACCTCTGAGCTGCCCCAGCAGCAGGGTTTTCCATAGGTGGGCCAGTGGGGTCTTGGCCTCGAGTTCCAGCAGGCTGGAAGGGTCGCGTCCAGAAGCCAGTAGAAGTTGTGCACGGAACAAACGAGCATAGTCATGCTGCACCACAAAGCCCGTAGCTGCAGTCTGACGCAACAGATAGCCCGAGATGGCCAGCGCCTTTTTGGGGTTGCGGTCTTGCTGCATAAAACCAAGCACAAGAAGCGCATAGAAGAAGAGGGTGGGATTACGGCTCCGCTTTGCCAGCAACACCGCATTACGAGCATGGACAACCCCGCCCTGCCCCTGGTATTCAGTACGGATACCCCTCGCCAGTTCACAAGCTGCCTGTAGCTCCGGATCTCCCTGGTCGTCCAGACCTTTGAGCAGTCGCTCAAACATCTGGTGGTTATGCTGTCCCGGGGCAAAAGCATAGGCTAGGGCTAGAAGGGCCAACAGACCTGGAGAGGGCACCCGGGTCACCGCCGACTCCCCAAAGTACAGCGCGTCGTCTAGCTGGCCCGACTCTAGCAAATAGCGCAAGCGGACACGGCTTACCCACTCAATCACCCAGGGGGGTGCACCCTCGAGCAGCAGCAAGCTTTCCTCCAGCAAAGCACCCGCTTCTTCCAACCGACCCAGGTCGAGCTCGAGTGCAGCCAGGTTGCTGTTATATAGGCTAGTAAACCAAGAAGGCAGTACCTCACCCGGCGGAGGGCCCAGGGCGCTTATGGCATCGCTGGGCCTGAACTGCCTCCAGAGTGCCTCGGAAAGAAGCTGACGCGCCTCGAAACTTTCAACTGGGCTATGGGTATAGGCGCTGAGACAGGCTTCGCACTCAGCCTGGGCCAGATCAAACCGCCCCATGCTCAGCCAGCCTCGAGCGCGAACCAGCATAGCGGCCCCTTCGAGGTATGCGGGGAGGCCTTCCAGCAAGTTTTGTGCTTCGTCGATGGGCAGCGTACGGGCCAGCGCCAGCGCCAGGCGAGGTTCAACAATTTCCTGGGCTCTGGGCAGCTCCACCCGGCCCGCTCGAGCCGACAAGGCGCTGGCCGGCTCCGAAGGCCGGCCATACGGGCGCTCAAGAGCCAGGCTGGCCTCGAGTCGAATCGCCCAGGCCCGCTGATGCACGGTTTGAGGGAGTTCCTGGGCCTCCAGTGGAAGGTGTGCGAGCTCGAGGGCTTCCGCATAGCGGCCCAAGGCCAGGTGGGCTTCGGCTGCCTCGAGCGCCGCCTGCCAGCGCACATTACCCTCGGCCAGACGCAGGGCCTCGAGGTAGCCCAAAATGGCCGCCGAGTAACGCTCCTCTGCCCAGGTCTGCTGTGCAACCACCCGCCACATACGGTAGGCCGTGGCGGTGTCACCCGCCGCCTCCAGGTGGGTTGCAGCCTCGGCCAGGCGGCCCTGGCGCTGATACCAGCGCGCCGCCTGCTGGTGCCAGTTCTGCACCTGCTGCCCACCCACCTGGCCCAGAATTGCCTCGCGCAACCAGGGAATAGCAAATCGGAGCTGGCCGCGGTCGTCGGCCTCGAGATAACCCTCCCCCACCAGCCGGGTTAGATCGGCCTCCTCACCTACCAGGTGCCTTACCAGCTCGGGCGGAACTGTAGAACCCAACACTGCCGCTGCCTGCAGGGCCACCCGGGCCAGTCGGGGCAGGCTATCCAGCCTGGGTTGAAACAGCGGAATGGGTTCAGGCTCGCCATTTGAGGTCAGGCTCAGGGCTTGCACCGCCAGGGGGAACCCCCCGCTTGCCTCGGCCAGATGAAGGCTGGTGGCCGGGCCCAGGTCGGGCCGAATCCGCAAAATCAGGTGCTGGGTATCCTCCAGTGAGAGGGGCTCGAGCAAAAGGGGTTCTAAGTCGTCGGCGGCCTCCCAGCGGTTCTGGCGCGCCACCAACAGCAGCATGACCCCAGGGGGCGCAGGCTGTCGGGTGAACTCCAGCACGGTTGGGTCGGCATTATGCATATCTTCCAGCACCACCACAAGCGGCCCCCACTGGGCTACTCGTGCCAAAAGTGTTCTCCAGGTCTCAATCAGCAGGCGATCGAGTTCACCAGTGGGCAGGCCCGGATGGGCTTCGATACCTATGCTGAAATCCAGGATTGTACGCAGGTGCTCAGGCAGCTCGAGCTGCCTGAGTTGGGGAAGACCGCCGGGCAGTAGCTTTTGCAGAGCCTGCTGCAAAGCATAGCGCATGGTCACGCCCGTGGTTAGCCGCGGAGCCATCACGCCACGCACGCCATCCGGAAGGGTCTCGAGAAAGTGGCGGGCCAGATAGGACTTTCCTACCCCCATCGGGCCATACAACACCACCCGCCGACCCGCACCTGCCCGAACCGCCTCAAGCGCCCGGCGTAAAGCGCCTATCTCCTGCTCCCGGCCCAGTACCTCCGGCGGATCAGTACGCAATCCCAAAAACCGAAACGGCGTCAAAGGTTCTGCGTAGCCTTTGAGGGGTTGGGGCGGCAGCGCCTCGGTGATCGCGCTTGGAACGAGACGCATGGTGGTTGCATCACACCAAACCTCACCTGGAGGAGCAGCCTGCGATAATCGTTGTGAAAGGTTGATGGCCGGCCCCAGCACGGTCTGATCGCCCGCCAATCCCCCGCCCAGCGGTGTCCGCAAAACCAGTCCGCTGGCTACCCCAGCCCGCCCAGGCAGGGTACTCGAGGCCACCATAGCCTGTGCCGCCTCCAAAGCCGCCCGAGCATCTGATTCCTGGCTGCGGGGCACCCCAAACACTGCCAAGAAACCGTCGCCAAAAAACTTATCGATGTGACCCCCGTAGAGCCGCACATGACTCGCGGCCATCTGCAGGGCAGTATTGGCAGCCTCCCAGGTATCCTCCAGTGGGTGGGCCAGCGCATACTCGGTGAACCTCGAGAGGTCAAAAAAAACTGCGCTCACCCACCGCCGTTCCTGTACAAAAGACCCCCCGGGCAACAAAGTATTTCCACAGCGAACGCAAAGTTCTTCACCTTCAGTGTTGGTGTGACCGCAGCGGGGACAAATCATAGGGCAAAACCACTTTTAGGAATGCTGCTCGATGCGATGAAGGGTGTAAGAAGTCTACACCATGTACCACTGGGATATTTCGCTTCATTAGGAAATTATGAAGTCTTTATCTCGGCCCAGCTCAAAACCGTAGACGTGTTAAGTAAAGCTACGGATGGGATACATATTACAGGAGCAGGTATAGTCTCTGGCAAGACGCTTTCCAAGCCAAATACAAACCCCACATTTGGGTTTGGTGCGAACTGCTACCGCAAATGCACATCTGACCGGAAAACCATCAGCGGCGGGGCCAGGTGAACCTTAATTAGCGTTCCTGGGCTTGGTGAATTTGCAGCAGCCAAGACGATTTGCAGATTTTTTTCGTTGTTTGCATCATCTAGCTCCAATACAAAATAATGGGCATCCAGCACTTTTTCGACCCGGCCAGTTACTTTATAGCGTCCTCCACCAAGGTGCTCAACAGTGGGCGCATCTGAAGTCGGTTCCCAGTGTAGGGCCTGTCCATGCACAATGAGCAAGGCCTCTTCGCCGGAAAAAGGCGTCAGAGTTCGGTCAAAAACAAACAGAGGGCCCCAGGGGGTAAGAACCTCGAGCAAAGGACTCCCCATCGGTTCAGGGCTTACAGGCCAGGTTTGGGCGTAGTTGGAAAATCGCTCCCAGAAGGATTCGGGGCTGTCCTCGAGGGCCACACGTCGGATCGTTGCATTCATCACCACTCATGATAACGCCCACTCAATCCCGAAAGTCAGGGCAGCACGATCCACGTCGGGTTCTCCAACCCAACAAATTAGCCGATTTACCAGGAGGGCACCCCGGCTCTGCTCGTCGAAGCAGCCGCCTATCTTCCAAGGGGCAATGCCGCCCTCCACTATACGGACAACTTCGGTCGGGTTGATTCGCTAGCCTTCGAAGACGAACGAATCGAATCTGGCATTATGCACTATTCGGCCCCAACGTGGTATTAGAACCCAAGCCCCAAACGCAGCGCAAAGCGGCCCGAGGGATTGCGCTGGCTAAAGCCATAGTCCAGGCGTATGGGCGGCAGGATAGCCCCCAGCAAATCGAGATTAACCTGCAGGCCGATACCAGCACCCAGGAAAAAGGCATCTAGATCGCCCGAGGCTGGCCAGAGGCGGCCAAAGTCGGTGAATACAAAGCCGTAGATGTTGGTTCCACCCGTCGGGTTTAGTCCAAAATCGTAGCCGTACTCGATGGAGCCGTTCAATACGGTAGTACCTTTATCGAGGAAGCGGGGGTCATAACCGCGCAAGGTAGTGATATCGGTGCTGTTACCCCCCAGGCTAAACTTTTGACTGTCTTGGGCGGTTCCTAGAATGGTGCCAAGCGAGAGCCTTAGCCCCAGAGCCTGACGTGCCGCCTGATCTAGCTGGAAGTAAGTTCTACCCGTCACCACTACCGGTACATACTGTGTGGGATCCTGGCCTTTGGGGAAGGTAATACCGTAGCCGGTGCTGAGGTTGACCGAGAAGCCTTGGGTGGGAAAGGTTGGGCTATTAAGTGTGGTGTAGGTCGCACCAAGCGTGAGGTTCAGAGCCTGGAATTCACGCACGTTCTGGTCAAATTTGTTTTGGGCATCCTGCAGCAGGGCTTCGCTGCACGCTGTATCCTCTGCCACAGGCGGATTGGCGGTGTTGCTCGAGTCCGGCACCTTGACCAAACAACGGGGCCGGTTGGCATCGTTGACTTCCAGTATCGGGATGTTCCATTCCCAGCCCAGCCCTGCCGAAATCCGCAGATTGGGCAAATCGGCACTCAAGGGCCTTGAAATAGAGAAGTTGATACCTGTTTTGCGCTCGGTGTACTGCCATTGCGATGTTCTGTCCTTTTCATCAATGACGCCATCGCCGTTAAGATCGGGGGTGTTGCCGTTGTAGAGTTGCTCGAGGGGAAAGTTAATGTTGGCCTGGGGCTGGCTGTAGACATTGACTCCAAATGAGGTGCGTACCTGTTTGAAGTCGGCGAAATCGATGTATAGCCAGGGAATCCGGTACGAAGCGCTAAAGGTTAGGTACTGGCCCGCATCGTTCGGGTTAATGCCCAAAGTGACGTTGTACTGATGAGCCAATCCCCACAGATTCGTGTCGCTAATGCTAATGTTGCCTTCCCAACCAGTCAGGCTACTCCAGGAAATTCCAGGTATGAAACTGCCGGTTTGGGCCTCGCGAAAGCTAAGCACCAAAATCACATCCTCGGGCTTATCGCCCTGCTGGGGTCGTACCCCTGGCGGCTCGCGCAGCAAGCCGGTACGCAGGATGTTGGTAATGCCTTGCCGCAAAGCACCGATCGAAAACAGGCTGCCAACCGGCGGCATCTCGCGCAAAAACACGCTGGGGTCGGTACGGGTTAGTGCGGGTTCGATGCGATAGCCTGCGATGCGCAGTTCGCGTAGCCGCTGCACATAAACCCCGTCGCGAAAACTAATTTCAGGCTGCCCAACCAGGTCGTAGCCGGCATCGCGGTATTCCCGCAGAATTCGAGCAAAGTCTTCATTAGCTAGAGCCGGGTTATATTCATCGCCGGGCTTGAGCCGTATTTTTGCCAAAAGTGATTCTGTAGGAATGGCCGTATTGCCTTCTATACGTACTTCACGAATCGCCCCGAAACGCTGCTCACCGGCTTGAAAAACCAGGCGAACCCCTTCCTGGCTCACCCGTTCGGGCCTGAAGTCAATGACCCGGCTAATGCTGCGGGATAAAGCATTAACCCCGTCCAGAATCTGGTCGAGGTTGAAGGGATCTCCCACCTTGAGACCCAGTGCGCTTATATCCACTCCTCGAGCGCTGATTTCCACAATTTTGAGTTCGCTAAAAGCCACCTTGAGCACGCCATCGGCCAGGGTGGTACGGGTCAGGTCAACCCCACTACCCCTAAAGCCGGCTGTGGCGTAGACATCGGCCGTACGGCCCACCGCGTCCCGGAACCGCTCGAAGGAGAAACGCCCATTTTCTATAACCGGCTGAAACAAGGGCTCGAGGCGCTCCTTGGAAACATAGGTAGCCGCGCCCACCTCCACCGACTTAACTTCTGGGCTCTCATCGATATTGAAGAAAAGCTCTACCCCACCCGCCACGTCCTTGGTCTCGGGAGTTACCTTGGGTTCAAACGGGAATCCCTCGCTGCGATATATACGCGCCAGTGCCTGGGCAGCCTCAGTGGCTTTTTTGGGATTGAACACCGAGCCCACTCCAATGGCTTGCTCGGTTTCCAGGTAGCGAAGCACGTTGGCTTCGGGAAAAGCCTTGGCCGAGGTTGCCACCTTGGTAATGGTGGGGTTGGTTACCACCTCAACTACCAGCTTGCCGCCCTCGAGGCGCACTCTTGCCTCTCGGAAATAACCGGTATCCAGAACCGCCGCCCGGGCCTGCTCGAGGTCACCCGGCTCATCCCCTACGCCAAAAGGCAGGGAGATGCGCACCAAGGCCGCCAAAACGGCGTCCGTACCCCGTACCTCCACCTCCTGTATGGGGGCTGCCAGGGCCAAGCTAAACAACATCATCAAGGTGAACAGTCGCCTCATGCTGCCAACCATATGCGAAAGGCGTGAAGTGCGCGTGAGAGGCGCTGTAAATCCTATGGCACCAGCTAAAACGCCAAAATCCGAAGAGGCCTAAGACGCGCTTATCGCATTTTCCGCGATTACCCCACACATATGGCTTCAGTTGGGGAATCAATAGCGGAAGGTAAAGCCAATTCCAAACCGTATGCCGTCGCTACGGAACCCATCGCCCACACCCGTAGCCAGCTCAAGGGTCAGATCGGCCCCAATGGGACGAATTGTCCAGCCAAAAGAAATCTCCGGTCTCGGCTGAGGAAAGACCTCCGTGCTAAAGCGCAAGCGATAGTCCCCCTGCAAGTATTCAGCAAAAACCGTCTGGTAGCCCCGAAGGTCAACAGAATATGCAAAGAACAGCTCGGGCGAGAGGTAGCGGCCTATGGTAAAACGGGTTTCCTCGATAGTTCCGCCATTTAGGGCAGGAATTTCCACGCGCACCTGATCGAGTCCCAAAACCTTGGCCAGTTCGCGCTCGAGCTGCCCGACAATAAAGTTCTGTATCGCCGCCTGTAACCCGGTTTGGGCAATATCAGCAGGCAGGGCCGACAGGTCGGAACGACCGAGCAGCAGCAAGGCGTAAATTTCGGCTTCGGTGTAGGGCTGGCCGTCGAATTTGCGGGCTATTTCGTTGTTGTAGATGGCTTCAAAGGTCGGGGTCAGATTAACCTTAATCCGCCCGTTTTGCCGCAGAAATTCCCCTTTGAGGGTAAGGTTAATCTGAATTCGCCGGTTATCCTGGCCTCGATCCTGCACCTGGGTATCGGCCACAATCTGCAGTTCGGGCAAAATTCCAGCCGCCGGGCTGAACCTCGCATAGCTGCGCTGGTCGGAACCGCGATCTCGAATGGTAAAGTCGCGATCCCACAGCCTGAAGCTACCGCGCAAGGGCACCACTTCCCCAGAAAGAAAGGGGTTGGAAAAGTCGCCGTTGAGGAAAATCTCGCCTGCAAGCTCGCCCTGGGCCAGCGATTCCTGGATGATGATGCCCCGGTCGGCCTTGAGCTGGATATTGGCGAATTCCACAGGTACGACGTTGGCTGGGCGGGGGGCGCCGGGCTCGGGGGGCGTACTAATGGTCAGTTCGCGCTGCCCCTCGGGGAAGCCCAGGCGAGCCCGTATCACATCGGCTGCACCCTGAACAATGTAGGCTCCCCGCTGGTAGCGCAAAATAAGGTTGGCCTCGAGCAGGCCCTCGAGCAAATAGTATTGGGGATAACTGACCGGCACCTGACCTTGAAGAGTCAGGATGAGCTGAGGAAAGAGCGTGCCATACAGGCGTGCATCTTGCTTTTGCAGCTTGGCATCTACGGTGTAGGCCGGGTAGTTGAAGCTGAGGTCAAAGGGTTCATTAGGGCTCAGGAGGGGCAGATTGGCCGAGCCCGTGGCCCGCACGGTGAAGTTGCTGAGATCGCCTTCGCCAGAAAGCTGGGCCTCGGCGGGGTAGGGTGCAGTCAGTTTGATGCGCCCTTCAGCACTGGCCGTGTTACCCACCCGCAACACCGCCCGGGGGGTTTCGGCCCGTACCGGGCCTAGCTTGAAGTTAAAGTTCTCCAGTGTGAGGTCGAATGACGCCCCGTTGGAGGTCAGGCGGAGCGTGCCACCCCCCTCGGGGGCCAGAGGCTTGAGGTTCGGTATAACCTGCAGCACCGGGGTAAAACTGGTGTTCTCCAAACTGAGGCGAAGGTTGCTACCCCGCCGGCCATAGTATCCCGAGCCTGTCCAGGTGCCCTTGCCCGACAGTCCGAGTTGGTCAATATACAGCCGTTCTTGTTCAAAGCGCAGTGCAGCCGTGCCGACCAGGGTATCACCCCCCCCTTGGAAGCGTAAATACTCCCCTACCCAAAGACCCCTGGAGGCCCAGGGGTTGCGGATGTTGTAGCTAAAAGTGGCCTGGCCTGTCCAAAAGGCCTGACCGGCCAGGTCACCAGCCCAGGTAGAAAAAAGCCAGTGCAAAGGGAAAGAAGCCGCCACTGCTTCTCCTGTTAGGATGCCGTTTTCCAGGCGAACTTTAGCCGTAGTACGGTTGGAACCCAGGTTACCCTCTCCCAGTCTCCCTAGCTGGCTGGTTCTCTCAAAGTTGATCTCGGCCCGTAGAACACCATCGCCATAAGTACCTCTGGCTTGTGTGGCCAATGCCAGATCGTCGCCCTTGACTCTAAAGCCTGGGCTGCTGAAGTTGAACTCGAGCTGCCCCTGGTTGTACAGCACCAACCCACTGGCCCGCCCGGTCAGGAAGGGCAGGCGGCTAGTGATTTGTGGAACCTCTTCGATAGCCAAGTCTTTAAAACCCGCACGGGCTCGCAGTCCATCCCGGTTCAGTACCCCCTGCACCTCGAGGTTCCCTACATCACCGCTTAGGAGACCCGAGGCACTCAGCTCTTCCTTTCCTTCCACCAAAAGCCTGAGACGACTCGCAAGCGGCTCGAGCGGCACATCGATTTGCAAACGCCCCTGCCAGTTACCGGGCCCTGGGTATTTGAGTTGCCCTTCAATCCAGGAGCCCTTTGCAGTAATGCTAGCCTCGAGCAAGCGCCCCTCGGCCTCAATCTGCTGTTTTTGTTCGAGGTCGCTGTACAGCGCCTTCCAGCCCCCATCGAGGCCAATCTGTCCGGTTAGGGAGCCGCTTTTCCAGGGAAACCACTCAGTAGCGGGGTGCACCACACGGAGGTTGGCCTGCTGCCCGACCCCCTCGAGGCTCAAGGCCAGTCCGTAGGCCGTTAAGTTGAGTTCTCCCGCAAGCTGTCCCTGCTTGAAGCTCAGCTCACCCGACCCCAGTTCGGGGGCCGAGAGACGCACAGCGAGGGTAGCCAAGTTCAGGCCGGCCACCAGGCGCCCTCCGGCAAAGGGATAGACCGCCTCGAGCTCGGGCCCCCGCCCCCGCACCTCGAGGTTGCGCACATCCAGCTCACCCGAGGCGCTGCGCTCGGAGAGATTAATCATCAGGCTGCTGGCCCGGCGGGTGCTGGCTGGGGTGGGGCTATCCAGGCTTTCGCGGTTGGGGGCCACCTGCAACATGGGGTAGCGCAGGCGCAAGGCCAAGCCCAGGATGTGGCCCTCCACCACGGGAATCCCCTTGCCGGAAAGCTCGAGACTCCCCTCGCGAAACTTCAGGTGCCCCGACCAGGCCTCCTGGTAGTTAAGAGACCCCTCCAGATCGCCCTGCAGGCTCGCTTGCAGGCGGCTTTGCTGCCAGGTAGCCTGTAAAGCCCCTTTGCGGCCAAATCCAGTCCAGTCCAGGGTGCTTTCCATAGCATTCCACGGCCCGGCAATGCGCCCGCTCAGGCGCAGGCCGCTCAGGTTGTAGTCCTGCAAACGGGCCTCGAGCCGCTCGGGGGTGAGGGTGGCTTCCAGCCCCGGTGCGCGGAGGCGCAGGCGGGCATCCTGCCCCTCGAGACCGGCGGTTTGACCGGCGATCTGGTAGCGACCCACCACCCACTGTCCCGGGTATACGCCCCGGGCCTCGAGGGTGCCCAGGCCGCGCGGTAGGGCCCCCACATACGACCAGTTAAGCTGCAAAGGGCTCAGCCGCAAGCGCCCGGTAAGAGGAGCCAGCTCGTCCAGGCCGCGCAGGTCTATCTCGTTGCCCTGGGCCAGAAGCTGCACCGCTCCCCATTCCGGCACCTGCACCTGTCCGTTGCCCCGCAAGGCTAGCGGGGCAACGTCGAGTTCAAAACGCCCCTCCAGGCTTGCTGGGGTGTTCTGGGCTGGAAAGGGGCCTTTGAGGCTGGCCTCGAGCGCCCAGCGGGTGGGCTGGCCCCAGCCCTCGCGCAGGCGCCCACTCAGGCTCCCCTGCCAGCCTGCACGGCCCTCGAGCACCACCCGACCCTCGTCCAGACGGGCCTGCCCCACCAGCCGTCCGCCGGGTAGGGGAAGATCGAGCTGCAACACCCCGCTGGGCGCATTCCCCGCCCAGCGGGCCGTGCCGGTGGCGTAGGGGCCATCGAGCTGCAACTGCACCTGCCGGTCGTAGCGCAGGTCAAAACGCTGCTGTTCGTAGCGGCCCCGAAGCTGTACCTGTAGCCCGGCCGGGAAGGCTGTTCCGCTGGCCTCGAGGTTGGGGCCGCTCAGGGTGAGGGGCAGGCGCAGGCTCTCCCAGGGCCCCTGGCCCTGGGTCTGGAGACGGATGGGCAGGCCCAGGAAGGGCTCGAGGTCGCTGTCCATGCGGAGCTGGAGGATGCCCCGTGCCAGACGGGCCGAGAGCCCCGCCCCCTCGGCCTGGGCCCAGAGCGCCGCTGGCAGGCCTTTGGACGGCGCTGCCGCATCGGAGGATGAAGCCCAGGGAGCGTCCACCCCGTAGCCAAAGCGCAACGCCACCTCGGCCCCGCGCCCTGCCAGGCTGCCCTCGCCCTGCAAGACCGGGGCCCACAGGGTGCCGCTCAGGGCCCCACGGGCCTTGAGGGTGTTCACGGCCAGAGTGCGGGTATAGCCGACCTGGCCACTTAGTTCGCCTTGGCGGTTGGTACGGGCTTCCAGGTAGGCCTCGTAGGCTGTTCCACGGGCCACCAGACTGGCCCCCTCGCCCCGCAGTTCCAGGGCGATCTGCTCGCCACGGGCCTGCATCTGCCCTGAGAATGCTTCGCCGGTGAGGGCCATGCTGCCCGAGAGCGCGAATAGGCGTCCCCCTATCTCAAGGTTCCCCTGTCCCGCCAGGCGCACCTGCTCGGGGTTGGCCGCCTGGCCCTGGGCTTCGACCCGCATGGGAGCCGCCCAGGCCAGCGTCCAGCGGGCCCCTTCACCGCCGAGCCGCAGCGCGCCGCTTTGCCGCAGGTACTGCAGGCTCGAGAGCCGCCCAGTAGCCTGATAGCGGCTCCCCACGCTCGAGAGCTCCAGGCTGGCCTGGGCATAAGGGCTTTCGATCTGCAACTGTGCCGACCCTCGGTTTTGCTGGAGGGCGTAGCTGCCCTGGGCCTGTAGCTGCAAAGCCGGGGCCTGGGCCTCCAGGGTGAACGCCGGACGCAGGCGCGGCCCGGTAATCTGGGTCTGCACCTCGAGCCCTTCCACCCGGTAGGCCAGCCGGCCATTGAGCTGTTCGCCCAGCTCGAGCCGGCCCTCGAGGTTACCGAGCCCGATGACCTGGGGATACTGGCCGGGCTCGAGTTCCACCAGAGCCCCCACCCGGTGGGCCGGGAGGAAAGCCGAAAGGGAGCGGTCTTTGTAATCCAGCACTACCTGCTGGCCGTACACCTGCAACACCCCTTCCAGCTCGCCTTTCGGCGCAAGGAGGGCTGCGTTGCTCCGGGATAAAACCTCCGCCAGGTCGAGACGGCCCCGCAGCCGACCCTGCACCTCAGCGTTCCACAGGCGGGCCAGGGGGGCGGTCTCGAGGTCGAAGACCACCTGCTTTTGGGCAAGCTGCACCCGGCCATCCGGCAGCTCGAGGGTGGTCTGCAACTTCTCCAGGTCGGCGCCTTCGGCCTGTAGGGTGGCGCTTAGGGGAAGGCCGGCATAGGTGGTACGCAAACTGCCCCGCGCCGAGAGGCTCTGGCCTTCCAGGCTACCCTGCAACACCCCCTGTCGCTCCAGCAGCCGGTAGGGCCAGTGGATCCGGCCCGCGTACGCGAAGCCTTTTCCCTCGAGCTCCAGCGGCCCCTCCAGCTTCCAGGTCTGGGCCCGCACGTCCGCGCTCAGGCGCCAGTTCTGCTGTTCCAGGTAGGGCAGGCTGTAGCGCCCCTGGCCCCGGACCCCCAGGTTGTTCCAGGGCCCCGAGACCGCCAGCGTGCCGCTTATGTAGGGCAGGCGCAGGCTCCCGCGCAAGGCGATGGCCTCGGCGCTAACCATGCCGCGCACCGTACCGTAGGGGCTCTGGGCCTCGAGGTTGGCCGGCCCCAGCAGGCTCGAGCCGCTTAGCTGGGCCTGCCCGTAGGGGGTGCTCAGGCTCAGGCGGCCCCCGCGCTCCGACCAGTTGCCCTTGAGGGTTCCGGGCAGCCCCCAGCGGCTCAGGTCGTAGTCGCTGGCGATGGCCCGCAGGCGCAGCCCTTCCAGCGGTTTTCCGGCCACCCACCGATAATCTCCGGCAAAGGTAAGGCGGCTGTTCTGCAAGCGCCCGGCGTAGCTCAGGCTGGTGCTGCGACCCCTGAACTCCAGCGCCCCCTCCAGCCTGGGCACCTGTAAGCGCCCCTGGTAGGCCAGGCCAAAGAGGTCGGCCTGCCCCTGTAGCTGGCCTGCAAACCCGGCATAGTTCAGGCTGCCCCGCACCGCCAGGTTGCGCCAGGATCCCGCCCCGTTCAAGGTTCCAAAGGGGGTGCGCAGCAGCAGGCTGCCGCGCTCGAGGTTGCCCCGGGCCTCCAGGCTGCTGGCCTCGCGGTTGACCAAAAGCGGCAAGGTGCCCTCGAAGGGAAAACCCGCTCGCAGCGCCACCCGCCCCCCCGGCCAGCGCACCTCGGTGCGGCTCACCGTCAAGGGCACCGCGGGCACCTCTACAAACCCCGATACGGGCAGGGTCAGGCGGCCCCTGAGCGCAGTGGTGGGCCAGATGGGGCCAGCGAGCTGGGCATAGCCATCGGTGGTGGCCCACAGCGCCGGGCCGCGCCCCTCCAGCCGCCCGCTCAACCAGGGGGTGTCGAAGCGCACCTGGCCTTTGTAGAGCGAGCCTTGCAGACCCAGGTCGGCCTCGAGGCGGATCTGCGGGCCGAGCTCGAGCGGCCCCCGCAGGCGCAACCCCTCAGGGCCGTTGGCAGTGATGCGAAGGGTATCGAGCTGGGCTTGGAGCCCGGTGCTGTCGGCGGTTCCGCTCAGGGGCAGCACCCGCAAGGGGGTGCGCACCTCCCCCCGGTAGCGGGTGGCCAGATCGAAGAGTTCGCCCTCTAAGCCCAGCCGTTCCCCCTGCAGGTTCCAGTTGCCCGAGAGCCTGCCCTGGGTGTAGCGCACCTCGCCGGAGAGCTTCAGGGCCTCAAGAACCTGTAAAGGCAACTCGCGCACCCCCAGGGTAAACACCCCATTGCGGTACTGCCCGCTGGCCCAGCGGTTGGATAGCCGCCAGGTTTGCCCGTCCTGCTGCACTGCGATGGGAAAGCGGGTGTAGGGTGAGTCGTAGCTCAGGTTCGCGCTGAAACGCCCGGCCTTGAGGGCGGCCTGGCCCGTGAGCTGGCCCACCAGGAGCTCGAGGCCCGAAAGCTGCATCTGGAGGTTGTCCCAGGTGCCGCCAAAGTTCACCGGCCCCAGCCGTCCCGCTACGCTGGCCCCCTGTCCCTGCAAGCTACCCGAGAGGCTAAAGGGTTTGGCGGTGGGCAGGCCCACATTCTCCGACTGCACGCGCAGGTTCCAGCGCGGCCCGCGGCTCTCAAAGCGCAGCCCGGCCTCTCCCAGCAAAGGGCGCGGCCAGACCAGGGTGCCCTCGGCCACGGTGCTGGAGCCCTTGCCGGTCAGGCGCAGGTTGCTCTGGAAGGAGTCGCGCAGCCGGACGGTGTACTCGTCGGTGTTGCGCAGGGACAGCGTGGCCTGAAAGGTGCGGTCGAACAAGGCCCCGTCCACCACCGTGTCGAGCCGAAATTTTTTGTCGAAGGCCAGCGTGCCCTCGTAGGTCAGGGGCTCGCCCAGCAGGCGGCCTTCGCCGCTGTAGCGTCCGTCTATCACGATGTTCTGCCAGCCCCGGCCCAAAAGCACCAGAGGCCCGCCCCCGCTCACCGGCAGCCGCAGGCCGAAGTGTGCGGCCAGAGCCGGTAGGGTAGGGTTGCCCTCGACCCGGAAGCGGTACTCCTGGCCCTGCAAATCCACCGTGGCCGAGCCCTTGAGGGGGCCGTCCAGGCCGCGTCCAACCAGGTTGGCGGTCACGGTCTGCCCGTCGAAGTCCACCGCACCAAAGATGTCGGTCAGGGTAAAGCCCACAATTTTGACGGTGGCGTTTTTGACCTGGTTCTTGCCCAGGATGCCGTTCTTGACCCTGGGGCCAATGATCCAGGTGCCCTCGAGCTCCCCCGCCTCGAAGCCCTCGAACCAGTAGCGGGCCGCCCGCAGCTCGCCTCTGGCCTCGATCTGCCAGGCCTCAAACTCGCGCCCGGTGCGGCGAACCGTGGCCCAGAGCTTCCCATCGGGCAGCGCCACCGCCACCTGATAGGGGCCGCCGCCGCGGATGGTGGCCTGCAGGGTGGGCAAAAAAAACTTCTGGCTTTGCTCGATCTGCACGCCGACGCGGTTCAGCACCAGCTCATCTACCCGCAACTGAAAGGGCGCGGGGGCCGCCGGCTGACGTTGCTCGGGGATGATGGCATCCCAGCGCAGGAACACCTCGCCCTCCTCGGCCAGGATGCGCAGGGGCAGTTCGCGCCGTTGCAGGCTCAGCAGGTTGTACCCAATGCGCAGGCGCTGGGCCTCGAGCCGGAGCCCGTTGCCTTCCAGCTCCACCCCCCGCAGCTCGAGCCCCCCCAGCAGGTATCCCCCCACCGCCTGCCACCGACCGGTGAAATTGGCCGCTTTGAGGCCTTCCTGCAGGGCATAGCTGATAAGCGGGGGAAAGGCCGGAAGCCCCACCAGAAGGAGGAGCAGAATTGCCGGAACCCAGCGCCAAAACCGCACCCATTTAGTCTAGCCCAGAACTCTGAGGGGAATCTAGGAAAAAAACCCATCCAGAGCCAATCAAATCTGACTTTTGCTCAAAGGAACTTAATCCGAGTCCAAAACCAGCCGACCCCGGTCTAGGTTTTGTATCAGCATTACAGAACAGCGCCTCTGCGAAAGCGCGCCCTTTACTGCCCCGACTGTTGTAGATTGATGGCGTGCTTCGAATTACGGTACTGGTCAGCGGGCGGGTGCAGGGTGTCGGCTACCGCTACTTCACCCGTAAAAAAGCCCTCGAGCTCGGCCTTTCCGGCTATGCCGAAAACTTATCGGACGGTCGGGTGGAGGTGGTAGCCGAAGGTGAAAAAGCCGATCTGGAGCTCCTGATTCATCACCTGCGCCAGGGGCCCAGGGGCGCTTCAGTCCTTCAGCTCGACATACAGTGGAGCGAGGCTGCCGGCCTGAAGGGATTTCAAACTTTCTGAGGCAGCATCAATCGGTGAGGGCAGCAGCCACCCCCGGCTCTCTCGGCACGTAAGCCCAGGCCGCCGGGCGCACCCCCTGGGCCAGCAAGGCCCCGGCCACGGCCTGTTTCAGCTCGCTCAGGCCCTGCCCCCGCACCGCCGAAACCGGAAAACCACCCAGCCGCTCCTTGAGGAACTCGAGGTCGTAACCCCCGGCAGCGTCGGCCTTGGAGAGCACCAGCACCCGCGACGACTCCACGCCCAGTTCGGCCAGCAGGTCTTCCACCACCTGATAGCGCTCCAGCGCCCCTTCCTGCGAGGCATCCAGCACGTGCAAAAGCACATCAGCGTCGCGCAGCTCCTCCAGGGTGGAGCGGAAGGCCTCCAGCAAGTCGCCCGGCATGTGCCGTATGAAGCCCACCGTGTCGGTAAATAGCACCTCGCCAATGCCAGCCAGGAAACCCCGGCGGGTGAGCGGGCGCAGGGTAGCGAACAGTTTGTTCTCCCCTTCATCGCCTTTTTTAGCCAGGGCGTGCATCAGGGTGGTCTTGCCGGCGTTGGTGTAACCCACCACCCCCACGATGGGCAGGCCCGATTTATCCCGCTGGCGGCGGGTCTCCTGGCGCCGCCCGGCAATTTCTTGCAGCTTGCGGGTGAGTTCGGCGATGCGGTCTTGCAGGCGGCGGCGGTCGACCTCGAGCTTGGTCTCCCCCGGCCCCCGGGTTCCGATACCACCCCCCAGACGCGACAGCTCTTTACCCTTACCTACCAGCCGGGGCAGCAGGTATTTGAGCTGGGCCAGCTCAACCTGCACCTTGGCCTCGGGGGTGCGGGCGTGCTGGGCGAAGATGTCCAGAATGAGCTGGGTGCGATCCAGCACCTTGAGGCCAGTAATGGTTTCCAGTTCGCGGGCCTGGGCTGCGCTCAGGTCGATGCCGAAGATGAGGGTGCCGGCGTTCTGGTGGTAAGCGTGGGAAACCAGCTCCTCCACCTTACCGCGCCCCACCGCATAGCGCGGGTCGAGGCTGGGGCGGAAGACCAGCTCTTTGTGGGCCACCACCGCCCCCGCGGTGCGGGCCAGCTCGGCCAGCTCGGCCAGGTCTACCTCGGCCTGTACCCCCTCGCCCTGGTCTACCCCCACCAGCACCGCCCGCTCCCCCGAGCCATCGCGCAGGTCAAGGCCGCGGGCCTGGCGCGAGAGCTCTTCCTCCAGGGCCGCCACGGCCACTGCCAGATCCCACTCGAGGTACTCGTGATAGGGCTTGGAGGGGAAAATTTGCCAGTCTTCTTCATCGGCCTTGGGCGGCGAGAGCTGGGCCAGGTGCAGCCTGCCGGGGTGGCCCTGCTCGACCTCGAGGGCCGCCATAGCATCCAGGCGGTGTAGGAAGAGCACCGAGAGATCCGGGCGTGAAAGCCCCCCCGAGCCCAGGTGGGTGTGCAGGATGCGATACCCGGAGAGCCGGGTCTCCACCAGGGCCCTCTCGGGCACCGGCAGCTCTTTGGCATCCCCCACCGCCACCCGCATCACCCGTCCGCCCCGGTCAAAGAGCAGGCTGATGGGCTTGCCCAACTCCCCCGACAAAGCCGCCAGGGTACGAGCCAGCTCGGCGGTGAGCAGGCGGTTGGCCCCCACGCGGCGGTTGTACAGGTTGGCAAGGCGCTTCTTTTCGCTGGGTTTCAGACCGTTGGTGCGACCGAAGATTTTCTCCACTAATTCATCACCTAAGCTGAGCAAAAAGACAAACCCGCTCCTTCCACCTTTCGGGCTTCCGGGAGCGCGGTTCGCCGTCTCAACTTGCAGCTAGTATAGCACCTGTTTTGTCAGGGAAAGATGATAAAGGTCACAGCAGTAGGGCCTCCTGGGCTTTTGTTTATCATTCGCCTTCTTGATAGGCTTACGCTGTGGGAAAACTCAGGGCTGTTTTCTTCGATTTGGACGATACCGTACTGGCTCCGCAGGCTTCCAACCCCTGGGCCACCTTCAAGCAAGACCACCAGCTTCCAGCCCATCTGCTGATTCTGGACGGCATCGCCCTGCGCCCACCGCAGGAGCAGGCCAAGCTGCACCAGCGGCTGCTGGCCTACGAGCAGGCCCTGGCGGCCAGTTCGCAGGTGCGCGAGGGCATGCTGGACCTGCTCGCCGAACTGCAAGCTTTGGGACTGCCCACTGCCCTCCTCACCAACAACCACCGGGCCGCCACCCAGATGGCCCTGCAAAAACACGGCCTGGCTTTTGCCCTGGTGCTCACCCGCGAGGACGCCCCGCCCAAACCCAGCCCGGCCCTCTTAGAGCGGGCCCTGGAGCACTTCGGTTTGCTGCCCCACCAGGCTTTGTACATCGGCGATTCGGAAGGCGACTTGCAGGCAGCACAGGCCATCGGTCTGCCGGTGTGGTTTCTGGCCACGCCGCACAACTCGACCTTGCAGCCCCGTTTCGAGTATCCTTTAGAGTTGTTGCAGTCGCTCCTGCAACAGGAGGGATAAAGGATATGCGCGGGTGGTGGGTCTTGGTGTTTCTGGCGGTGGGGCTGGCCTTTTTCAGCCCTAAAGCCTCATCCAGTCCGCTGCAAAAAGCCGACTGGATTGTGGTGCTGGGAGCTGCACAGTACAACGGTGAGCCCTCGGTTATCTTCCGTAATCGGCTCGAGGCTGCCCTGCACCTTTACCGGCAGGGCTACGCCCCCCGCATCGCCGTCACCGGGGGCCGCGCGCCCGGCGACCGCTACAGCGAAGGTGAGGTGGGCTGCTCGTATCTAAAAACCAGAGGGGTTCCACCCTCGGCCCTCTACTGCGAGCAACAAAGCCGACGCACCATTGAGAACCTGACCAACATCGCCCCGGTAGTCGGCAAATCCCAGGTCATCATCGTCACCGACGAGCCGCATCTACCCCGTGCTCTCATCCTGGCCGAGCAGCTCGGCCTGCGGGCCAGCGGTTTCGCTGTGCATGGGAATTTCAAGGAATCCTACTGGCAGCGCGAAAGCTGGCTGGCCCTTCTGGCCCGGCTGGGGGTGCGCTGAGTACACGGGAAGCTTCGCCTTGCTGTTTGTACTTCCCGCAGAGGCCCCAGGATGGGAAGAATTGGTGGTGGGGCGCTCAGCGTTTGAAGCGATCCAGCGAGGCCAGGTAGCCCTCGAGCAGGGCGCGAAACTGGCCCACAAACAGGTCGCGCTCGTTGCGTACCTGTTCAATGTCGTTTTTGATCCGCTTCATCTGCTCGATGAGCTCCTGTAGCGCAGCCTGGCGCTCGGACTCGGTCTCCCGCTTGATAAGTTCGGCTTCGCGCTCGGCCTGGGCCTTAATTTCGCGGGCGATGCGCTCGGCGGCCACCACGGCCCGCTTCAGCTCGGCCTCGCCTTCTCTGGCTTTGGCCAGCTCGGCCTCGAGCTCGCGGATATAGCTGCGCAAGCGCTCGTTTTCTTCGATAAGGGCGGTCTGGGCATCGGCCACACGACCCAGATACTCCCGCACCTCGGCCACCGAATAGCCGCGCAAGCCCTGGCGAAACTCCTGGTAGCGAATGTCCAAGGGGGTTAGGTCGCTGCGTTCGCTGCGCTCCATGCGAAACTCACCGGTCATGCGCTCATCCACGGCTTTAGACTACTACACCCATCACCCGTCAGGCTCCGGGTATTTTCACCAAGCATGGGCCAGCCGCTCGAGGTTTTCGCAATCGAAACTTTATATTTCGTTTATCTTTCGTTATTCAATCAAAATCTTGACAAACGAAAGTCTGGGGCATACAATGCCCTCGACCTCAGAGTTAACGGTCACAGCCAAGAAAGGGGCTTCAGCTGTGCGGCCTCGATTTTTGGCAGGGAGGAGTCTGGCATGAAAAAGGTGTGGTTGGCAGCTTTGTTGGTTTTGGGGATGGGCCTGGCACTGGCTCAGCAGGTGCGCATCGTGGTGATCACTCACGGCCAGGCTTCAGATCCTTTCTGGTCGGTGGTGAAAAACGGGGTGGACGCTGCCGCTAAGGAAACCGGGGCTCGGGTGGAGTACCGGGCACCCGAGACCTTCGACATGGTGCGCATGGCCCAGCTCATTGACGCGGCGGTGGCCTCGAGGCCCAACGGCATTGTGGTCTCGATTCCCGACGGCAAGGCCCTCGAGCGCTCCATCCGGGCGGCGGTGCGGGCCGGCATCCCGGTGGTCTCCATCAACTCCGGCTCCGACGTGGCCGAAAGCCTGGGGGTGCTGGTACACGTGGGCCAGACCGAGTACGAGGCGGGTTTAGGCGCCGGTAAGCGCATGAAGGCTGCCGGGGTCAAGAATGCCATCTGCATCAACCAGGAAGTAGGCAACGTGGCCCTCGACCTGCGTTGCAAGGGTTTCTTCGATGGGCTGGGCATTAAGGCCAACGTGATTCCGGTCAAGATTGGTGACCCCACCGGCATCCGCAACGCTGTAGCCGCCGCTTTGCAGAGAGACCCCACCATTGATGGGGTGCTGACCCTGGGCCCCACGGCCGCCGAGCCGGTGCTACAAGCCCTTGAAGGCAAGAAAGTCACCTTCGGTACCTTCGACCTTTCGCCGGCAGTACTAACCGCGCTCAGCCAGAAAAAGATGGCCTTCGCTATTGACCAGCAGCAATGGCTCCAGGGTTACCTGCCCATCATCATCCTCAACAACTACATCAAGTATGGGCTGCTACCGGCCAACCCAGTCATCCTGACTGGCCCCGGCTTTGTTACCCCAGAGAACGCAGCCCAGGTGATTGACCTTTCCAAGAAGGGCATCCGCTAAGCGCTTCGAAAAAGCGAAGACCGGCTTGGCTTGGGGGCTCCCTGGGGGTGTATCAGGGAGCCCCCGTGCTGCGGAGGAAACATGACAGCACAGTCACGCGACGAACGGTTACAACCCATTGGCCTCTGGCAACGGCTGTTGTTGCGGCCCGAGCTTGGCTCGATTGCTGGGTTGATTGTGGTCTTCACTTTTTTCGCCCTGATGGCCGGCAATAGTGGTTTTCTGACCTGGGCCGGAACCCGCAATTACCTCGAGGTCGCCGCCCAGCTCGGCATCCTGGCCTCGGCGATGGCCTTGCTGATGATCGCCGGGGAGTTCGACCTTTCGGTGAGCTCGATGATCGGGGTGGCGGCCATCAGCATGGCCCTGCTGGCCCACCCCGACTACGGCAACCTGCCCCTGGGTCTGGCCATCCTGCTCACCCTGGGCCTGGCCCTTTCGGTGGGCTACCTCAACGGCTACCTGGTGCTGCGCACGGGCCTGCCCAGCTTTATCGTGACCCTGGCCATGATGTTTATTCTGGCCGGGGCCAACATCGGTTTTACCAAACTCATCACCAAGCTCACCATCGTCTCGGGCCTGAACGAGAAAATCGCCCAGGATCCCATCGCCCACCTGTTTACCGGCACGCTGTTGGGCCTGCCGGCAGCGGTCTGGTGGTGGCTGGGGGTGATGGGGGTGCTCAGCTTCGTACTGCTACGAACCCCCTTTGGTAACTGGATTTTTGGGGCCGGCGGTGACGCCAACGCCGCCCGCAACGTGGGCGTACCGGTGCGCCGGGTCAAGATCACCCTCTTCATGCTAACCGCAGCCGCTGCCACCCTGCTGGCCACCATTCAGGTGATGGGGCTGGGTTCGGCCAACGTGCTGCAAGGCCAGGGGAAGGAGCTCGAGGCCATCGCCGCAGCGGTGATTGGCGGCTGTCTGCTCACCGGGGGGTACGGCTCGGTGATCGGGGCCGGCATTGGGGCCTTGATTCTGGCCATCGTGCAGCAGGGCATCATCTACACCAACATTGACCTGGACTGGTTCAAGGTGATGGTGGGGGGAATGATTCTGGGCGCGGTCATTCTCAACAACCACTTGCGCAAGCTCTCCATGCAGGTGCGGAGGTAGACCATGACCCCCCTGATCGAACTGCGCAAGGTGAGCAAGTACTTTGGGCCGGTGGTCTCGCTCAAAGACATAGACATGAAGGTCTACGCTGGCGAGGTGCACTGCCTGTTGGGCGACAACGGCGCGGGTAAGAGCACCCTGATTAAAACTCTTTCCGGGGTGCACCAGCCCTCGGAGGGCCAGATTTACATGGAAGGGCAGCCGGTGGTCTTCAAGTCACCCCGCGATGCTCTGGCCAGGGGCATTGCCACGGTTTATCAAGACCTGGCAATGCTGCCCCTAATGAGCATCAGCCGGAACTTCTTTTTGGGCCGGGAGCCTCAACGAAAGGTAGGGCCCTTTAGTATCTACGACGCAGCTTTTGCCGCCCGTGTGGCCCGCGAGGAGATGAAGAAGATCGGGATTGACATCCGCGACCCCGACCAGCCGGTGGGCACCCTCTCAGGTGGGGAGCGGCAGTCGGTGGCCATTGCCCGGGCCGTCTACTTTGGTGCCAAGGTGCTGATTCTGGACGAGCCGACCTCGGCCCTGGGGGTCAAGGAGTCGGCGATGGTGCTCAAGTACATCGTGCAGGCCAAGCTGCGCGGCCTGGGGGTAATTTTCATCACCCACAACGTGCACCATGCCTGGGCGGTGGGCGACACCTTCACCGTGCTCAACCGGGGCCAAAGCTACGGCACCTTCAGCAAAAACCAGGTGAGCCGGGAACAGCTTTTGCAGATGATGGCCGGCGGGGAGGAGCTCGAGGCCCTGGCGGTGGAACTGGACTTAATCGCCAGAAAGGATCCCAGCGCTGCTGCTGTCGCAGAGGAGCTGCACAAACCCAACTAGAACCTGGGTTGTTGCCCGCACCGGATGTATAGAAGTGAGGTTTAGAAGACGTGAAACGACTCAACGTAGCCATGATTGGGGCGGGTCGCATGGGGCAGGCCCATGCCCGGGTGCTGGCGGGTCTCTGGCACTGCCGGGTGGTCTGGGTGGTGGATCCGGCGGAGGCTCGAGCCAGCGCAGTAGCCGCCGAGCTGGGGGCCAGAGCCGGCGTTCATCTGGAGGAGGCACTGCAGGATGCCTCGGTGGATGCGGTGATCATCACCACGCCCACCCCCACCCACGCGCAGGTGGTGGAGGCCGCAGCCAGGGCCGGAAAAGCGATATTCGTGGAAAAACCCATCGCCGAAAGCCTCGAGGCCGGAAAAAGCGTAGTGCAGGCTATCGAAAAGCATGGCGTCCCCTGCCAGGTGGGCTTCCAGCGCCGCTACGACCCGGCCTACCAGCGGGCCAAGGCCATGATCGAGCAGGGGGCCCTGGGCCGGCTGGAGGGCATCCGGCTGGTGGGGCGCGACCCCCACCCACCCAGCCTGGAGTTTCTCAAGACCAGCGGGGGCCTGCTGGTGGATATGGGCATCCACGACCTGGACTCGGCCCGGTTTTTGCTTGGTGAGGTACTCGAGGTCGCGGCCATCGGGGGTGCGCTGGCCGAGCCGGGCTTGCGAGAATATGGTCTCTTCGACACCGCCGTGGCGACCCTACGCTTTGAGAACGGGGCGGTGGGGACGCTCGAGGTGGCCCTGCGCACCACCTACGGCTACGACATCCGCTGCGAGGTGCTGGGGGAAAAGGGCCGCATCCACATCGAGTACGACCGAAAACCCCAGCTCACCCTCTACGACGCGCAAGGGGGCCATTTTGACCGTCCGCGCAACTTCGAGCAGCGTTTCGCCGAGGCCTACCGGGCTGAGCTAGAAGCCTTCGCCCAGAACCTACAGTCCGGCCAGCCCCTGAAGCCCGATGCCCGCGAGGCCTGGTACTCGCTACGCCTGGCCCTGGCCGCCCAGCAAGCCCTCGAGACGGGGCAGGTGGTACAGGTGGCCGCCCTGGGTTCTCTGGAGTGAAGTACAGAAGTCTTACAAACATGGATACTCAACGATCCACAAAAACCCTTTCAGACACTTACCGCGCTTATCGCTTTGAAAGCAGCAAAGGAGGTAGCGATTGAAATCCCTGCGTCTTACCGTAGCCCAGGCCCTAGTCAGGTTCCTCGCCGCGCAGCACACCGAGCGGGACGGCAAAGAACAGCGCCTGATCCGGGGGGTCTGGGCTATCTTCGGGCACGGCAACGTCTCCGGGCTGGGGCAGGCCCTGGAAGAGTACGGGGATCAGGTCGGCCTACCCACCTACCACCCGCAAAACGAACAGGCCATGGTGCACGCCGCCATCGCCTATGCCAAACACACCCGCCGGTTGAGCACCTTTGCCTGCACCGCCTCGGTGGGGCCGGGCTCCACCAATATGCTGACCGCAGCAGCCACCGCCACCGTAAACCGCCTGCCGGTGCTGCTCCTGCCCTCCGATTACTTTGCCAACCGCCTGCCCGACCCGGTGTTGCAGCAGCTCGAGCACCCCACCGAGCACGACGTCAGCGTCAACGATGCCTTCCGGCCCCTGAGCCGCTTCTTCACCCGCATCACCCGACCCTCCCAGCTCCTCTCTGCTCTGCCCGAGGCCATGCGGGTGCTCACCGACCCCGCCGAGACCGGGGCCGTTACAGTCTGCCTGCCCGAGGATGTGCAGACCGAGGCCTACGACTGGCCCGCGTCCTTCTTTGCCCCCAGGGTCTGGCGCATCCGCCGCCCCGCCCCCGAGCCGGAGGTGGTGGCCCAGGCCGCCGCGCTGATCCGGCAGGCCCAGCGCCCGCTGATCGTGACCGGCGGGGGCACGCTCTATGCCGAGGCCCAGGAGGCGCTTGCGGCCTTTGCCCAGCGCTTTGGTATCCCGGTGGCCGAGTCGCAGGGCGGCAAAGGGGCCCTGCCCTGGAACCACCCCATGTGCGTGGGGCCGGTGGGCGCCAACGGCGGAACCGCGGCCAACCGCCTGGCCAGCGAGGCCGATCTGGTTATCGCCATTGGTACGCGGCTGGGCGACTTTGTGACCGCTTCCAAAACCGCCTTCCAGCACCCGGAGGTCAGGTTCATCGGGGTGAATGTGCTGCCCTTCGATGCAGCCAAACTTAGCGGCCTCGCGCTGGTGGCCGATGCCCGGCGGGCCCTCGAGGCTCTGGAGGCGGCCCTGGCCGGTTTTGCTGGCACCCAGGCCGCCTACCGCTCGGAGGTGGCCCAGCTCAAGCAGGAGTGGGACGCGCTGGTGCAGCACTACCGCACGCCCAGGCCCGAAAAAGCGCAGATGGCCCAGGCCGAGGTAATTGGCCTGGTCAACGAGGTGTTCGGCCCCCGGGCCACGGTTATCTGCGCGGCGGGGAGCCTGCCGGGCGACCTGCTCAAGCTGTGGCGCTGTGAGGATTCCAAGGCGTATCACCTCGAGTACGGCTTCTCCTGCATGGGCTACGAGATTCCCGCCGGGCTGGGGGTGGCCCTGGCCGAGCCGGGGCGCGAGGTGGTGGTCTTCGTGGGGGACGGTAGCTACCTGATGATGAACTCGGAGATCGTCACCGCGGTGGCCGAGGGGCTCGAGTTCACGGTCATTCTGGTGGACAACCGGGCCTTCGGTTCCATCCGCGGCCTGCAGCTCTCGGTGGGCTCCCCCTCCTTCAACAACGAGCTGCGGCGGCGCGATGCCCGGACGGGCCGTACCGACGGGGCGGTGCTCGAGCTGGACTTTGCCGCCCATGCGCGGGCCATGGGGGCGCGGGTGTGGAACCCCCAGAGCTACCAGGCGCTGGAAGCGGCCCTGCGGGAAGCCCGCAAAGCCCGGGGGGTGCGGGTAATCGTGGTGCCAGTGAGCCTGGAGGATCGGGTTCCCAGCTTTGAGGGCTGGTGGGACGTGCCGGTAGCCGAGGTCTCGAGCCAGCCCGAGGTGCAGAAGGCCCGCCAGGCCTACGAGGCCCACCTGAAGAAACAACGTCACTTCTGAAAGGAACCTGCCATGGCGATCCGTTTTGGCAACGCCCCCTGTAGCTGGGGCACCATCGAAGGCTGGGGACAGGGCATCGGCTACCGCCAGATGCTCGACGAACTCAAGGCCAGCGGCTACCACGGCACCGAGCTGGGCGACTGGGGCTACATGCCCACCGAGCCCGCCCGGCTTCGCCAGGAGTTGCAAACGCGCGGCCTGAGCATGCTGGGGGCTTACGAAGGGGTCTACCTGCTCGAGCCCGGCGAGCACGCCGCCGGTGAAACTCGCGTGCTACGCACCGCCCGCCTGCTGCAAAGCGTGGCCGATCTCAACCAGGGCTGGTCGCCCCTGGTGGTGCTGGCCGACGAACACAGCCGCGACCCGGTGCGCTTCCAGCACGCCGGAAGAATCCGGCCCGAGCAAAGCCTGAGCGCCCAGCAGTGGAAGGTTTTTGCCGCAGGGGCCAATCGCATCGCTCGAGCCGTCCACGATGAAACCGGGCTGCGCACGGTCTTTCACCACCACTGCGCGGGCTACGTGGAGACCCCCTGGGAGATCGAGGCCCTGCTCGAGCACACCGACGAGCGGGTGCTGGGGCTGGTCTTCGACACCGGGCACTACCTGTACGGCACGGGCCTGAATGAGCCGGAACGGGTGCTGGAGGGCCTCGAGCGCTTCAAGAGTCGGCTCTGGTACGTGCACTACAAAGACTGCCACCCCCAAATTGCCAGCCGGGCCCGCCAGCAGGGCTGGAACTACAAGGAAGCCATCGGCCAGGGGGTGTTCTGTGAGCTGGGCCAGGGCCAGATAGATTTTGGCGCGGTGACCCGGAAGCTACAGGCGCTGGGTTACGATGGCTGGATTACCGTGGAGCAGGACGTGCTGCCCGGCATGGGCCAGCCCAGGGAGAGCGCCCAGCGCAACCGCGATTATCTGCGGAGGGTAACCGGGCTGTGAGGGCGCTCGAGTTCGACCTGATCACCATGGGGCGCTCGTCCATTGACCTCTACTCCACCGACATCGGCGCGGCGTTCCCCGATATCACCGCCTTCGGGGCCTACATCGGCGGAAGCCCCCTGAACATCGCGGTGGGCGCGCGGCGGCTGGGCCTCAAAACCGCCCTCCTAACCGCGGTAGGGCCCGATAAGGTGGGGGAGTTCATCCTGGAGCGTCTCAGGCGCGAAGGGGTGGAGACCCGCTTTATTCCCCAGAAACCCGGCACCCGCAGCAGTGCGGTGGTGCTGGGCATCCAGCCGCCCGATCGCTTCCCCATCACCTTTTACCGGGAGAACGCTGCCGACATCCAGCTCGGCATTGACGACGTGCTCGCCACCCCCATCACCGCTTCCAGGGCCGTCCAGCTCTCGGGGGCGGCCCTGGCCAAGGAGCCCAGCCGCAGCGCCACCTTCTTCGCCGCTGAAGAGGCCAAAGCCGCCGGGGTTACGGTCTTTCTCGACCTGGACTTCCGGGCCGACCAGTGGCACGACCCCCGCGCCTACGGGGTGCAGGTGCGGGCGCTACTGCCTCTGGTGGATGTAGCCATCGGCACCGAGGAGGAGATCAACGCGACCATGCTGCGCCGCCCCGAGGATCTCATCATCCGCGACTCGCAGATTACGGCCCCGGAGATCCGCGGGGACCTGGAGGCCAACCTTCACGCGCTGCTGACTAAAGGCCCAGGGGCCCTGGTGGTCAAGCGGGGGGCCCGGGGCTCGGAGGTCTGGCTACCGGACGGCAACGTGGTACAGGCACCGGGCTTTCCGGTGGAGGTACTGAGCGTGCTGGGGGCGGGCGACGCCTTCGCGGCAGGCTTCATCTATGGGCGCTTGCAGGGCTGGGACTGGTACCGTAGCGCCCGCATGGGCAACGCCTGCGGGGCCATCGTGGTCACGCGCATTGGCTGTGCCGACTTTACCCCTTACCTGAAGGAAGTTCTGGAGTTCATCGAGCAAAAGGGGGGTTTTTGATGCAGGCGGTGGGGGTTTGCACCTGGACGTTTGGCCCTTTGCCTTTAGAACAGATCGCCTCGAGGCTCCAGCACCTGGGGTTCGATGGGGTGGAGCTGCTGGGTGAGTTGCCGCTCGAGGCCAGCAAGGTACGGGCCGTTTTAGATTCGCATGGGCTCAGGCTCTTTTCCCTCACCCCAGCCAACGTTGATCTGGCCCATCCCGACCCGGCCCGGCGGCTCGAGGCCCTGGACTACTACCACCGGCTGCTCGACTTTGCCGCAGAAACGAGCTGCCCGCTGGTCTCCTGCCACGGGGCGGTGGGACGCTTTGCCCCACTGGCAACGCAAGCCCAGGAATGGGCCTGGCTGGTAGAGGGCGTGAGTCAAATCTGTTCGTACGCCAGGGCCTTGGGGCTCACGGTGGTCTTCGAGGTGCTCAACCGCTACGAAACCCACCTGGTACACACCGCCGAGGAATCCCTGGCGCTGTTGTCGCAGGTAGGCCAGCCCAACCTCAAGGTGCTGCTGGATACCTACCACATGAACCTCGAAGAGGCCAACTTACCCGCGGCCATCCGCCAGACCGGCCCCCACCTGGGCCTTTTTCACCTGGCCGACTCCAACCGCCGTGGGATTGGGGAAGGGCATACCGACTTTGCGGAGATCTGGGGCGCGCTGCGGGAAGTGGGCTATACCGGCCCCCTCATCCTGGAGGCCACCGCCCCCGGCCCCAACCCCTTCACCCCGGTTAAGGGGGCAGGGTATCTCGAAACTTTGGAAGCCGATCTGAGCAAGAGCCTGCGTTGGCTACGGGCCAGGGCGCAGTAAAGGAGGAAGAGTGATATGTCCAAATCGTTTGGTGTAGCGTTGCTGGGTGCAGGAAGGATGGGCATGGAGCACGCCCGTACCCTGCTGGGTATTGCCGAGGCCCGGGTACTGGCAGTGGCCGACCCCAATCTGCAAGCTGCTGAGACCGCCCAGCGATTGTTGCGGGCCGAGAAGGCCTACCCCGACCCCGAGGAGGCCCTCCACCACCCCGGTGTGGAGGCGGTGGTGATCGTCACGCCCACCGATACCCACGCCCGCTACATCGAGATGGCGGCCCGGGCGGGCAAGGCCATCTTCTGCGAGAAGCCGGTGGCCAAGGAGCTGGGGGAAACCCGGCGGGTTCTGGAGGTGGTAGAGCGGAAGGGCGTACCCTTCCAGATTGGCTTCCAGCGCCGCTACGATCCCCCCTATACCCAGGCCAAAAGCAAGATTGAGGCCGGCGAGATTGGGCCGGTCGAGCAGTTTATCGCGGTGATGCGCGACCCGGCCCCAGCCCCCCTGGAGTACCTGCGCACCTCGGGCGGGCTGTTTGTGGATATGACCATTCACGACATAGACTGCGCCCGCTTCCTGGTGGGCGAAGTGGAGGAAGTGCAGGCCTGGGGCGCGGTGCGGGTGGATCCACGGATTGGCGAGATTGGCGATGTGGACACCACCAACCTGAGCCTGCGCTTTGCCAACGGCGCGCTGGGGGTGATCCAGAACTCCCGCCGCGCGGTCTACGGCTACGACGTGCGCACCGAGGTTTTCGGGGCCAAGGGCAAGCTGGTGATGGACGCCACCCCCAAAACCCCCTTGTGGCAGTACGGCAGTGGCATCAACGCCGACCACTACCACTTCTTTATGGATCGCTTCAAGGAGGCCTACCGGCTGGAGCTCGAGGCCTTCTTCCGCTCGCTGAGCCAGGGGGTGGCCCCCACGCCCGGCCCCCGGGACGCCCTCGAGTCCCTGCGCATCGCGGTTGCAGCCACCAAGAGCCTGCAGGAGGGCCGGGTGGTGCGCCTTTCGGAGGTGGTATGAGCAGGCATCACTTCAGACCTATGGCGGGCCCCATCCCGCTCGAGGTCACCCCGGCCACGGCGGGCTGGCGCTACCTGTCGTTTGGGGTCTGGGCGCTACAGGAAGGAGAGGCCCGCACAGGACAGACCGGGGGCCTCGAGGTGGCCCTGGTGCCCCTATCCGGTGAGCTGGAAGTGCAGGTTGGCTCGGCGCTGTTCCACCTAAAACGCCAGGATGTCTTCAGCGAGCTGCCCTCGGTGCTCTACCTGCCGCCGGCCAGCACCTACCAGGTGACAGCCCTGCAAGCAACCGAGCTGGCCTGGGGCGGGGCCCCTGCCGAGGGACGTTACCCCCTGCGCCTGTTCCACCCCCCCGAGATGCGGGTGGAGATGCGGGGTGGAGGCCATGCGCTGCGCCAGGTCTCGCACATCCTGGGGCCCCACTTACCCGCCGAACGGCTGATTCTCTACGAGGTCTACACCCCTTCGGGCTCCTGGTCGGGCTGGCCCCCCCACCGGCACGATGGGCAGATGGGCTCGCTGTACCTCGAGGAAACCTACTACTACAAGGTGAGCCCCAGAACTGGCTGGGCCATCCACCGCAACTACAGCCCCGAGGATGGCCTGGACGAGCTACTGCTGGCCCGCGACGGCGAGCTGATCCTGGCCCCCAAAGGCTATCATCCGGTGGTGGCCCCCCCCGGCTCCAACGTCTACTACCTCAACTACATGGCCGGGGAAGCCCTGTGCGAACAGCGGGCCACCCCCCCGGTGGACGAACCCGAATGGGCCTGGATGCGGCAGGACTGGTCGGGCCAGCCCATGACACTACCCATCGGCCAAAAGTAAGCGTATGTTGGGAGGTGGTATGCGCAGCGAGGAACGCCGCAGCAAGATCATCGAGCTGCTGGAGCAAAAAGGCTCGGTGCTGGTCGAGGATCTGGCGGCCCTGTTTGAGGTCAGCCAGGTCACCATCCGCAAAGACTTGAGCGAGCTCGAGGCCCGTGGTCTTTTGCACCGCACCCACGGCGGGGCCACCTACACCCACAAGAGCCTGTTCAACCCTTCCTTCAGGGAAAAAATCCACCTCCAGCAGGCCGAGAAACAGGCCATTGCCAAAGCAGCGCTCGAGCTGATCGAGGAGGGCGACACCCTGATTCTGGACGCCGGCAGCACCACCTTGGCCCTGGTGCGCCTGATGAAGCGGGCTTTTCGTTCCTTGTACATCATCACCAACTCGGTGCCCATCGCCTCCGAGCTCTCCGAGACCCGCTGGGAACTGCTTTTGACCGGGGGGCTGGTGCGCCACCACAGCATGGCCCTGATTGGGCCGGCGGCGGTGCGCACCCTCGAGGTCTACCACGCCGACAAAGCCTTCATGTGCGCCACCGGGGTTTCTCTCCAGACCGGCTACACCACCCCCAACCCCTACGAAGCCCAGACCAAACAGGCCATGCTCCGCGCCGCCGATACCCGCTACGCCCTGGTGGACTCGAGCAAGCTGGGCCGGGCCACCCTGGCTAGTTTTGCAGCCCTGGACGAGATAGACCTGCTCATCAGCGACGAGGGCGCCTCCAAGGATTTCCTGGCCCAGCTAGAACAGCGCAACCTTCCCTACAAGCTAGCCCCACTTCAGGCCGAAACCCACACCGCAGCGGTGTAGGTCGTCTATTCGAAGATCGCCCGCCCCACCCGCACCAGCGTGGCCCCCTCCTCCACCGCTACCTCGAGGTCGCCCGACATCCCCATGCTGCGCTCGGGTAATCCATACCGGTCGGCCAGCCGGGAAAGCTGGGCAAAAATGGGCCGCACCGTCTCGGGGTTGTCGGTGTAGGGGGCCACGGTCATCAGGCCCTCCACCCGCAGCCCTTCCAGGGCCTGGATCTGGGCTATGGCCTCAAGCAGCTCTTCCTCCAGGAAACCGTGCTTCTGCGGTTCGCGCCCCAGGTTGAGTTCCAGAAGCACCCGCTGCACCTTGCCCTGCTCGAGCGCCTTGCGGGCCACCGCCTCGGCCAGGCGCAGCGAGTCTATGGAGTGGATTAGCTCGAAGCGCACCGCAAACTTGGCCTTGTTGCGCTGCAAGGGCCCGATAAAGTGCCACTCGGCCGAAAGCGCCTCCATCTTGGGCAGGGCCTCCTGAATGCGCGACTCCCCCAGAGGGAAGCGACCGTAGCGCAGCACCTGTTCCTGAATCTCGGCTACCGAGTGTTCCTTGGTAACCGCCACCAGCCGGACACCCTTCGGATCGCGACTCGCACGGCTACAGGCTTTTTCTATGCGCTGCAAAACGTCAGGAAGACTCATAGCTCAGGCTGGCAGTGCAGTTATGAAATTTTTCTCTTGAGAAACCTTACTTCCATTGCCTCGCTCAGAACAGGATTGCCCCCTGCAAATGAGCTGGGAGGCAGCTACAAGGCCGCCAGAATCCCTCTGACAAACCTGCGGAACAGCGCCCCACTCCGGGCCGCGGTAGCCAGCACCTCCTGCTCGGTGGCGTGGTGGTCACATATCGGTAATGGTGGAAAGGCCCAGCACCCGGGCCCCTAGGTGGCGCAGGGCAATCACCTCGGGCACGGTAGACATCCCAATGGCGTCAGCCCCCAGGGTGCGCAGTAGCTTGAGTTCAGCCCGGCTGGCAAACTGCGGCCCCGGCCACCAGGCATACACGCCCTCGCGCAGGTGGAAGTCCTGGGCTCGAGCCACCTTATGAGCCAGCGCCCGAAGATCCGGGTCGTAGGCGTCAAAGGTTACAGGGAAGCGCGGCCCCAGGCGCTCGTCGTTGGGGCCGGTAAGGGGCGAGAGGGGTGCGTAGTTGATGTAGTCGTTGTGCAGCATTAGTTCCCCCGCGTGCCAGTTGGGGTTGAGCCCCCCGGCCGCCGAGGTGATGAAAAAGGTTTTTGCCCCCAGAAAAAAACCTACCCGCACGGGAAACGCGACCTGCGCTGCGGTGTAGCCTTCGTAGCAGTGCACCCGACCCTTGTAAGCCAGCACGTTTTTGCCCTCGAGCCGCCCCAGAATAAGCTTCCCCTCGTGCCCCGGTGCGGTGGACTGGGGGAAGTTGGGCAGTGCCGCATACGGAAAGCTCGCCACTGTCTCGATCTCGTCGCCCAGCGGGCCCAGCCCCGAACCCAACACAATGCCCACCTCGGGTACAAAGTCGGTCTGGGCGCGAATGTGGTTTACGGTCTCTTGAATCTGGTCGTAGATCGAACTCATAAACCCAAATCTACCGTAAACCAGGCGCACGGAGAAGTACGGCGCAATTACGATGCTTGTTACACACTTGATATAGGTTCACGGATGGCGGTCAAAACGCAAACCCGAGGATTAGCATCCTCGGGTTAATTGCGTTCTGGTGTGGTGGCTATGGGCGGACTTGAACCGCCGACACCACGATTATGAGGTGACTTCATGCCAATACAAGGCCACACACTAACTCACAAAAAAGCTGTCCTGAAAACGATTCTCCACACTTCCACATACAATAGAACACTTCCGGTTTTGGGTCATTTTTTGGGGTCACTGGATTTTATTGGGGTCAGGTTTGGGGTCAAAACTAGGGTCAAGACCGGGTTCGATGGGCGCTACATGTAGCGGTTCGCTTTGAATCATCTACAATATGTGGTATGATGTCTGTATGAGAGGCGGTAGAGCGTTTCAGCACTGGTGCAAAGTGCAGGATGCACGTTGCTCGGTACGTGCCGCCCATGTGGATTTGATCGTTGAAAGGCACATCCTGAAGGGGCAGTCAACTCGACCGCTTTTCACGCTTGGGGAATTCGCCAAACTCCCCCTTCTCTGGCGCTGGCGTTTGCTGAGGTCTTTGATTTTTTTGTGGTTGACCCCCGCGAGATACGTTATGCCTCTCCTAAAAGCCTCAGTGCGGGGTCTTCTAAGAACCGGCTACTTGGGCTATCTGCCCGTGATGATTCGAACTACTAGAACTCTCTTGCTGGCGCTTTGGCCCTTTTATCCCCTCGGGTTTGCGGCAAGAAGGGCCATCTATGAGTGCATGCACGAGGATCTCGCGGAAAATCTCCATGAGAAACTGCGCGCTTTAGCCACCCGCGTGGCAACCCTGAGCCGGTTAGTAATTGCATTTCTAGCCACCCTGATCTACAGCTTGGTGGTGGTCACACCCCTGTACTACCGCTCGCGTGAGCGCTTTTTCTATCCCCCACCCGAACCGCTAGTCCTAATCCCAACAATCCAACCTAACGCACCCTCGGCCTAGTGCTGTAGGCGACAGGCTTTGTCCTGTCACGGCTACAGACTCTAGGCCGTATTTTCCGGCCTCCGTAAACACGGAGGTTTTCTAATGGAAAACAACAAAAAACTCGCCTACTCCCGCAAGGAAGTGGCAGAGCTTCTTGGTATACACCTCAACTCTGTTGACCGCTACATCAAACAAGGTGCGATCCCCGCACGTAAACTCGGCTCTCGCTGGCTGATCCCCGCTAGCGCTTTACGCGCCTGGCTCGAGGGTAAGGATGAACAGAACCCCGCCATGCAGGGCGGGGCTGAGTAGGAGGGTGGCTATGCTTCCCGAAAACATTCTACACGCCCGGCTCACCTTCCTCTCGCACTTCCCCCACAACCAGCGGGCCACCGCCACTAACTTTCTGCTCCAAGCCATCCGCGCCGGCTGCAACGAGCCTAACCAGGTGGTGGGGTATGCCCTCGAAACGGCGTGCCGCCGTTGCCACCTCGAAGCCGCCCAGACCTTTTTGTCCCTCTTCGAGAACAACCCCGAGGCCCTGTTAGCCGGGGCACGCTGGGCTTTGTGGTGGGAGAGTCTGTCTCCCGAGGAGAAGCAGCAGCTGCGGGAGGGGCGGGCTGAGGAAGCCATAGAGCGCTGGATGGAGCAAAACCCACCCACAGACAGGCAACTCGCCTATTTGAACCGCCTGGGCTACCGTGGGCCGACACCCGCTAATCGGCTCGAGGCTTCCCGCCTGATTGACGAGCTTGTGAAGGGGGTGCGCCATGCCTAGCCCCCTACAAGCCGCCCTCGAGTACGCCCGGCTGGGGTATGCGGTGCTGCCCCTGCTGCCCGGTGAGAAGCGCCCACACAGCCGGTTGGCCCCTAACGGGTTGACGAATGCCACCCCCGACCCCGAGGTGTTGCGCCGCTGGTGGCAGGCTGTGCCCACCGCCGGGGTGGGTATCCTGCCCCCCGAGCAGGTGTTGGTGTTGGACTTTGACGCGCCCGAGGTGTGGGAGCAACTGCGGGCTGAATACCCCGAGCTAGCCACAGCCCCACGGCAAAGGAGCCCTCGGGGGGGGGTGCATGTCTTCCTGAAGCTGCCTAAAAGTCTGATAGGAAGCCTCACCACCACCGCCCGGAAGATGCCGGGGTTAGACCTGCGCGGGCTGGGCAAAGCGTACCTTGCGGCTGCCCCCACCGAGCTACCAAACGGGGGCTATAGCTGGGAAGTACCCCTGCTACCCCCGGCTGAACTGCCCCTGCCCCCCGAGGGGCTGCTAAAGCGTCTGCTGCCCGAGCCCCCACCCCCACCACCTGAGTACCAGCCCGCGAGCTTCCGGGGTGTGAAGGGCGACAAGCTGACCCGCCGCCTGGAAGGCCTTCTGCGCTGGGCTTGTGAGCGGGTAGCCAGTACCCCCGAGGGGCAACGCCATAACACCCTGCTCAGTTACGCCCGGCTGATAGGCGGCTATGTCCACCTGGGCCTCGACCCGGAGCAGGTCACCAGCGCCCTGGCTGAGGCTGCTATGCAGGCCGGGTTACCCCACTCCGAGGCTGAGGCCACCGCACGGGACGGGCTGAGGTACGGGCTGGATGCGCCGTTGGAACTGCCCCCTGATGAGCGGGGTAGGGTGAGTGCTGGGCAAAAACCCCCACCCGCTGACCCCCGCGAGTCCCACCAGCAGGTGGTGGGACTACTCGAGGGGCTGACCCCCGAGACCTGGCCCGAGCAAAGAGCCGCTTTCTTCGAGGGCTTGCAAAGTCTCGACCCGGTGAGCGTAGACCTGCTGCTCAAGAAAGCCGCAAGCAGGCTAGGGGTGGGAGCGGGAACTTTGCAGAAGGCCTTCAAAGAGCACGCCAAGGGGGGTGAGGGGGCCGAGCCCACCGCCGCCGGGGAAGCGGTGCGGCTGGCTTTGGCCTCAGGACTCTCCCTGTGGCACACCCCCGAGCGGGAGCCCTGGGGCTCTTTCGAGGTGGAGGGCATTGTCCACCACTACCCGGTACGGGGTAGGGATTTCCGCACCTGGCTGGGTGGAATCTACTACGGTCAGAAGGGCAAACCGTTGTACGCACAAGCCCTGCAGGACGCGCTGGCTGCGCTGGAGGCACAAGCCACCTACCAAGGAACCTAACACCCGGTGTTCGTCCGGCTGGCCTGGCACGAGGGGCGGATTTACTTTGACCTCTCCCGCCCCGACCGTCAGGTGGTGGAGATCGCCCCCACGGGGTGGCGGGTGATTGCTTCCGCTGACTGTCCGGTGCGCTTCCGCCGGACACCGCACCAACTTCCCCTGCCCCTGCCCGAGCCGGGCGGGAGTCTTGAACCTTTGCTGCAACTGCTCCCGCTGCGGGAAGCGCGTGACCGGGTGGTGCTGCTGGGCTGGCTGGTAGGGGTGCTAAACCCGTGGGGCGGTTACCCCATCCTTTTGCTGCAGGGTTCTAAGGGGGCGGGAAAGTCCTTTGTCGCCCGAGTTTTGAAAACCCTGGTGGATGCAGGCAAGGCCCCGCTCCGCTCAGAGCCCGATAACAAGCTCGACCTGCTGGTGACGGCGGCTGGCAATCACGTTCTCGCGCTGGACAACCTGAGCGCGGTCTCCACCAAGCTCTCCGACCTGCTCTGCACCCTCTCCACGGGGGGAGGGGCGGGCAAAAGGACGCTATACACCGATGGTGACGAGTTTGTTTTGGAAGCAGCCCGCCCCCTAATCCTGACCGGGATTGCGCTGGGGCCGCTGCGGGACGACCTGGCCGACCGCGTGCTGACCCTGAACCTCGAGCGCTTAGAGGCCACCGCCCGCCGCCCGGAGCGGGAGCTTTTTGGGCGTTTTGAACAGGTGCGGGGTGATGCGTTAGGAGCGCTGTTCAGCGCCGCAGCGGTAGCCCTGGCCCGCTGGGAGGAAGTCTCCAACAGCTTGTCCCAACTGCCACGGCTGGGGGACTGGGCGACCTGGGCCGAAGCCGCCGCGCCCGCGCTGGGGCTCCAAGAGGGGGAGATCGTGGAAGCCACCTTTGAGGTGCAGGGGAGCTTGCAGCGCGACCTTCTAGATGCCGACCCGGTGGCCCGCGCCGTTGTCGCCCTCACCACGGCTTTTGCAGCGGGAGAGAGGCGCAAGTTCACCACCTCTGAGCTGCTGGAAGCGCTCGAAAAAGCCGCCGGGGTAGAAGCCCCCCGCAAACCCGAGGGGTGGCCCAAAACCTCGGTGGGCTTAGCAAAACACCTCCCCCGGCTACAGGATGCGTTGCGGGAAGTAGGGGTGTTGCTCCAGGGGAGGCGGGACTCTCACACCAAGACCTTGACCTGGTTTTTAGAGAAGTGGGGGGGGCCATCTACCGCAACCACCGCAAACACCGCAAATAGCGTGCAGAACGACAAAAAACCTGCGGTAGATGTTGCGGTAGATGCGGTAGATGCAACCACAACCCCCCACCAACCCCCGCAGCGAAAAACAGAGTACTGGACGGCGTTTGCGGTAGATGCGGTAGATGCGGTAGATGCACCCCCCCACCTTTCTAAAGAGCAAGAGCAAGAGGAAGAAGAAGAGGGTGACTGGGAGGTGGTGCTATGACCCCCTGGCCCGCCCTCTTCTCCCGGCTGCCCCAACTGGTGGAAAAGCTCGAGGCGATAGCCCACCCCTTGCTGACTGTGGAGGTAGACGGGGAGGCGGTGGCCCGGCTGGTGCGCCCTAGCCGGGCCGAACTCGAGGCTCACGCCCGCCGGGCCGGTATGCCCACCCTTACCCCCGAGGGGTGGCTACGCGAGGCCCTGGGACGGGTGCGGGACTACTACCCCGAACCACGGGAGCAGGTGGCCCTGTATGCAGGAAGCCAACCTGTGGTAGTGCTACGGCGTAGGGGGGTGGTGGGCCATGCCGCATAGGTACCCCCACCTACCCGCTGCCCTGCTGGGGCTGCTCGAGGCTGGCCCCTGGGAAGGAACCTCCACCGAGCTATACGCCGCCCTCGAGCCCTACCGGGTAGAGCCCTGGCCCGCTAACCCCGTGAGCCTGAGTCTGTGGCTCAAACACCACGCTGAGGCGCACGGTATCCAGGTGGAAGCCCATCACACCGGCGAGCGCCGGGTGTTGTGTCTGGCACGGGTGGCTAACGGGTTGAAGGGTGCAAGCGAACCGGAACATAGCGGCACGATTCCGCCGAATACCGCCGCGTTTTGGAGCTTCCCCACCTGGGGGGCTTTACGTGAAGGCCTTCCGGAGGTGTTTGACGCCCACCCCTCTGAGATGACTTTTACCCTCGCGTACCGTTACCCGAACTGGCAAAGCGCGAGGGTGGTCAAGCGCTTCTTTCTCGAATCTGAAGCAGCGGAGGATTCCTTACGCTACCCCCAGGTGTGTGAGGTGCGTATCTACGCCGGTGAGGTGGATATAGCCACCGTGTGGCCTATGGAGAATAGGATTGAGTATGCCGAGCTTTGACTACGAACGCGCCGCCACCATCCTGGCCGAGGCCGCATTCTCGGACGACCAGAGTGTGTGTCAGCGTCACGGAATCACGGATAGGACGCTGCGCCGCTATCGTGCGCGGCTGCTGTCCGACCCGCGTCTGTCCGCTTTCGTCCAGGAGCGGCAAGCGCGGCTTGCTGAGCAGTGGGCACACGAGCTGGCACCCGCTATCGGTGCGGCTGTTCGGTTTCTCCGGCAAGCCGCACAAAGCGCTGACCCCACCAACCCCGCCGCAATCCGCGCTGTGGCCGAGGCCCTGAAAGCGTTGGCCGAGATAGACATGACCCGCGATATGCTTCGCTCTCGAGTTGGAGGTGACACATGGGACTTTGGGAAAAACTAAGGCGACTTGAACGGATACAACAAACTGGTGAACGCAGCGTCACGCTTCACCGTTCGTACGCGCTGAATAGCGAGCTACACCCGACCCCGGAGCAGCTACGGAAAGCCGAGGCGCTGTGCGAGCAGGCCCGCCGCGAACACCCACGCGCGGTGCTGATTGTTCGTTTTGGCCCCGAGGGGGAGGTCACAGTCACACCCGCAAGGTTGTTTTTGGGAAAAGACGTGCGCCTAAGCGAGTTCTAAAACACCCCCTCTTGACCCTCGGGAGGGTGTTATTGCTCAAAACAAAAGCGTACTTATACGTCTAAGTGCGCTTTTGACTATCGCACCACCTGTTATACAATACCCTTATGCCAAGAGGACAACACCTGGACTGGGCTCGCCTGCCCAAAGAAGAGCGCTTGCGGCTTCTCAACCGGGAGCCGCTTGAGCCGGATGAGGTATCGGTATCCATCCGAATACGCATCAGAAAAGACCAGTTACCCGCCGTGCTGGGTCTGAGCGCAAAAGAGCGCGGGGTGCTGCTGGTTAAGGGGGTGCAGGATGCCAAGACTGACGAATAAACCACGTAGACGCAAAGATGGACGCTTCGAGGTGCGCCTGACCATCCGCGAGGGCGGTATGCCGGTGCGAGTCTCCGTGTTTGGCAAGACTGCTGCTGAAGCTGAGCGCAAAGCCCGCGACCTGAAGACCAAGGCCGAGCGGGGCCTGTACACCCGCGATAAGACCACCGTGGCGGGGTATGCCCTGGGTTGGCTTGAGCGCAAGCGCAAAGAGGTAAGACCCCGCACGGCTGAACTGTACCGGCTCGAGCTAGGCTACGCCCTGCCCTCAATCCAAGACCCCGAGGCCAAAGACCCGCTGGGCTCCAAACCTTTACAGGACGTGAAGCCTGCCCACATCCGCGAGGTGTTGGGTGAACTCGCAGAGCGCTATTCTATCCGCACCGTCAAGATGGTGCGGCAACGCCTGTGGCAGGTGTTCCGGGATGCTTTGGATATGGAGCTCGTCTTTCGTAACCCGGTTGACCCGGTGCGGATCAAGACCCCTCGAGGTCAGAGCCAGAAGGCCGGTAGAGCCCTTGAGGTGCACGAGATAGCCGCCTTGCTGGCCGCACTGGATAGCCACAAAGACCCCCGTACTGCTATGGCCCTTCGGCTGATGCTGGCCTGTGGGTTGCGTAGGGGTGAGGCGCTGGGGTTGCAGTGGCAGGACGTAGACCTCGAGGCCGGGGTGCTCACCATCCGCCTGGCCTGGACAGATGACGGTAAGACCGGGGTGGTGACCCTACCCAAGACCGGGACTAGCCACCGCACCCTTCCCATCCCGCACAGCACCCTCGAGCGGTTGAAGCATTACTCCATCTGGCACGCCGGGCTGTTTGGCAACCCCAACCCCGAGGGCTGGCTGTTCCCAGGTAACGACACCACCAAACCGCTCAACCCACACGCGCCGAACTGGGCCTTGAAGCGCATTACCGAGCGGCTGGGGATACCGCCGGTGCGGGTGCATGACCTGCGCCATAGCTACGGTAGCCACATGCTGGCAAACGGTGCACCGCTGGAGCTTGTGGCTGAGCGCATGGGACACGCCAACCCCAACATTACGCTAGGGGTTTACCGGCATGTGTTGGAGCAAGAGCGCAAGGGCTGGGTATTCGACCCTGAAGACCTGCTGAAGCCCAGGGCCAAGGCATAGGGGGTCAAAAGTTTTTTGGGGTCAAAGTGTGGGGTCAAAGCTAAAACCGGGGTTCAGACGACCCCGGTTTTTTGCGTCCTGGACTGGTGGCTATGGGCGGACTTGAACCGCCGACACCACGATTATGAGTCGTGTGCTCTAACCGGCTGAGCTACATAGCCATGGTTGCAGGGACAGGATTTGAACCTGTGACCTTCGGGTTATGAGCCCGACGAGCTACCAGACTGCTCCACCCTGCGTCGTTCGGATGGGGGGTCGTCCCCAAGCCGCAAACTCAATCTTAGGCGGGAAATCCTCTACCGTCAAGGCGCTCAGGTAAGCAACGGTACTGTGGCCGCCTCGTGAATCCCAGCTTTCTTATCGTTCAAAAAACCACCCTGGAAGCCCCTTTGCAAGGCCACTATCTCGGCTATGGCTGCCACTGCAATCTCTTCCGGGCTTTCGGCGCCGATGTCCAGCCCGATGGGGTTGCGCAGGCGGGCCATTTGCTCCGAGTTGGGCACGAAGCCTTCGTTTTTGAGCGCATCCAGGATTTTTTCCAGCCGGTTGCGCGGGCCCAGCATACCCACATACCGTGCCGGGGACTCGAGGGCAAAGCGCAGGGCCTGGCGGTCAATGTCGAGGTGGTGGTTCATGATGATCACGTGCTGGCGGGGGGTCAGGCTGATTTTCTGGGCGTATTCGTCGTGTGCGGCCTGAATGGTCTGGCAGCCCTCGAAACCCTGCAGCAACTCGGGGCGGGCATCCACCACCGTCACCTTGAAGCCCAGCACCAGGGCCTGGTTCGCCATGGGCTTGGCGTCGTGGCCGGCGCCAAACAAAACCAGCTCGGGGATGGGGCTGCTCACGTCGAAGAACACCTCGGCCTCCTGCACGTAGCGGGTGGTGGGACGGGAGGTGCCCCCCTGCATCTGCCGGGCGATTCGAACTACCTGTTCGTGCAGTTCGGGAGGGGTAATCTGGCCCTCGAGCGCCCCGTTGGGCTTGAGCCAGACCCGCCCTTCCCCACCCTCAATCACCGTAGCCAGCACCGAAGGCTCCGAGTCCGTGGCCTCCTGTAGCCAGCGGTGGAGCATGCCCTGGGGCTCGACCGGCTCCACCCAGACCTCCACCGTGCCACCGCAGCCCGGCCACCAGGTTTTCTCTTCGTTGTAGTCGAAGATGGTACGTTCGGCACGGCCCCGGGCCAGGATCTGCATGGCAATTTCGATCATCTCTTGCTCCAGGCAACCCCCGGAGATCATGCAGGCCGAGCCGCCGTCTTCCCGCACCAGCATTTTGGCCCCTTCACGGCGGTAGGCCGAGCCAATCACCCGCACCACCGTAGCCAGCGCGGTCTGTTTACCCTCGGCCCAGGCGGCCTCGAGGGCCGCTAAAAGCATGGGAATCTCGTTGGCCATACACTGTTCCTCTTTTTCTAAGTTACACCCACAACAACCTCACAACTCTGTTGGCAGCACACATTTAACCGGTTTCCTGCTATATGCAAATCCAGCGACTTCTTGCCACTCTCATCTTTAGGGTTATATAGTTATGCCTAAAGATTTCAGTTACGGGTGTGCCTGCTCGATTGGTTTGGTGTACCTGGAATCGTTTTCAATAGCTCTGGCCTCGAGGTGCTGCATTGCTTAGACTTCCTTTCACCCCTCGGTTTCACCCCAAAGCCTGGCGCTCAGGTGTGGGTAAAGGCGTGCAAAGGCCGGTTTTTATCTGGGCACCCAATCAGGGCAACCATACAGCCATCAACCGTCTACCTGGTTTACAAGGCGGCAACCAGGGCCCACCCCCCGTCTGATACTTCGGCGTTACGTTTCGAATCTACCCATCCATACATCTAAGGAGGAGGCATGGCAGAGAAAGTACACATCAAGATTGTGGTCAACGGCGTCGAACACCACAGCGAGGTCGAGCCGAGGCTTTTGCTGGTTCACTATCTACGGGAAACCCTGGGGCTCACCGGCACGCACGTGGGCTGCGATACCAGCCAGTGCGGGGCCTGCACGGTGCACCTCGACGGCCAGGCTGTGAAGTCGTGCACGCTGTTCGCCGTGCAGGCCGACGGCAGCAGCATTACCACCATTGAGGGCCTGGGCAGCGTGGACAAGCTCCACCCTGTGCAGGAGGGTTTCTGGGAAATGCACGGGCTACAGTGCGGCTTCTGCACCCCCGGCATGATTATGGCGGCAGCCGACTTGCTCAACAAAAACCCGCAGCCTACCGAGGAAGAAATCCGGCATGCCCTGGAGGGCAATCTGTGCCGCTGCACCGGCTACCACAACATCGTGCGAGCCGTACAGTATGCCGCCGACAAGATGGCCGGCAAGGTTGGAACGGCAGCGGACGACTAATCCCAAACGCGGGGCCAAAACCTTGAGCTAAACGAGGGAGAGCACAATGGCAGAAAAACTATTTGGTAAGGCCATGAAACGGGTCGAAGACCCCCGCTTCATTACCGGTACCGGCAACTATACCGACGACATGACCCTGCCCGGCATGGTGCACGCGGCCATGGTACGTTCGCCGTACGCCCACGCCCGCATCAAGAGGATTGACACCTCCAAAGCCCAGGCGCACCCTGGCGTGCTGGCAGTGATTACCGGGCAGGAGATGAAGGACGCAGGCATCAATGGCATTCCCACCGGCTGGCTGCACCCCGGCATCAAAACCCCACCTCATTACGCCATCACCTTCGATAAGGCCCGGCACGTGGGCGACATCGTGGCCGCGGTCATTGCCGAGACCCGCCAGATCGCCGAGGACGCCGCACAGCTCGTGGAAGTAGACTACGAGCCCCTACCAGCGGTCTCGCTGGGCAGCGAGGCGCTCAAACCCGGCGCGCCCGCCGTCCACGACGACGTGCCCGACAACGTCTGCTTCACCTGGAGCATTGGTGACAAGGAAGCGGTAGACAAAGCCTTTGCCGGCGCCTACAAAACCGTCAAGCTCAAGTTGCGCAACAACCGCCTGGTGCCCAACGCCATGGAGCCGCGGGCCTCGCTGGCCCAGTACCTCAAGGCCAGCGACGAGTACACCCTCTGGACCACCAGCCAGAACCCCCACATCCACCGCCTCCTGATCGCGGCTTTTATCATGGGCATCCCCGAGCACAAGCTACGGGTGATTGCCCCGGATGTGGGCGGGGGCTTTGGCAGCAAGATTTACCAGTACCCCGAAGAGATTATCGTGCTGTACGCGGCCAAAAAGCTGGGCCGCCCGGTCAAATGGACGGCCCGCCGCTCGGAGAGCTTCGTGACCGACTCCCACGGACGCGACCACGAGACCGTGGCCGAGATGGCGGTAGACCAGAACGGCAAAATTACCGCCGTGCGGGTGGACACCATCGCCAATATGGGGGCCTACCTGACCACCTTTGCCCCGGCGGTGCCCACCTACCTGTACGGCTGCTTGCTGGCTGGCACCTACACCACCCCCCACATCTACTGCCACGTGACCGCGCCCTTCACCCACACCACGCCGGTGGACGCCTATCGGGGCGCTGGGAGGCCCGAGGCCACGTATCTGCTCGAGCGCCTGGTGGACGTGATGGCCCACGAGCTGGGCATGGATCCGGTGGAGTTCCGCCGCAAAAACCTGATTCCCCCCGATGCCTTCCCCTACCAGACCCCGGTGGCCCTGCAGTACGACTCCGGCAACTACGAGGCCAACCTGGACAAGGCCCTGGAGATGGTGGGTTACAAGCAACTCCGCCAGCAGCAAGCGGAGTGGCGTAAGCAGGGCCGGTACATGGGGATTGGCGTGGTGACCTACATCGAGGCCTGCGGGCTGGCCCCCTCAGCCCTGGTGGGTAGCCTGGGCGCCCAGGCCGGACAGTGGGAAAGCGCGCTGGTGCGGGTGATGCCCACCGGCAAGGTGGAGGTTTTCACCGGCACCCACAGCCACGGCTAGGGCCACGTGACGGCCTTTGCCCAGGTGGTGGCCGACGAGTTGCAGATTCCGGTGGAGGACGTGGTGCTGGTGCACGGCGACACCGGGC
>FWPU01003025.1_pt1 | contig 44086 bp, 31 predicted proteins | sample 2228361 | NCBI WGS metagenome assembly FWPU01 (sample SAMEA103939777, study PRJEB20133) | metagenome | reverse complement strand
CCTCGCCGCTTCGCGGCTCGGCGGCGAAATTGCCCAAATTTACGATTTTTCGCCTTCGGCGAAAAATTTATAAAAATATGAATTACTTTATTTATATCCGAAAATCAACCGACGAAGACGACCAACAAGTTTTATCGTTGGAAGCACAGGAAACAGAATTAAAAGAATTTGCCTTGCGGGAAAATCTGAAAATCGTTAATATTTTCCGCGAATCACAGACCGCCAAAGAGCCGGGCAGACCAATTTTTAACCAAATGCTGGACCAAATAGAAAAAGGTGAAGCTCAAGGAATTTTGGCGTGGCATCCAGACCGACTGGCGAGAAATTCAGTTGATGGCGGAAAAATTATTTTTTTAGTTGATAGCGGAAAAATCCAATCGCTAAAATTTCCAACTTTTTGGTTTGAACCGACCCCGCAAGGCAAATTCATGCTTAATATCGCTTTTGGCCAATCAAAATACTTTGTTGATAATCTTTCAGAAAATACCAAAAGAGGATTACGCCAAAAACTGCGCCGAGGCGAATTGCCCGGCTACGCTCCGCCTGGCTATTTGAATGATTTGCGAACTCATACGATTGTCAAAGACCCTAAAAGATTCCGGCTCGTTAGAAAACTTTTTGAACTTTATGCTAGCGGTAATTATTCTCTGAAAGATTTACAGAAATTTACAATTTCTGTCGGCTTTTTGAGCCGGAACAACAAAGTGCTTTCCATTTCTGTAATTCAACATATTTTATCTAATCCTTTTTACTACGGAGTTTTCAAATATAGCGGAGAAATGTATCAAGGAAAGCACGAACCAATGATTTCAAAGAAACTTTTTGATAAATGTCAGAAAATTTTGATGGATCGCTCCCGGCCGAAAAAACCAAGCCAGAAAGAATATCCGTTTAGAAATTTGCTCAAATGCGGTGAGTGCGGTTGCGCTATTACTTCAGAAACCCAAAAGGGACATAATTACTATCGTTGTACTAAAAAGAAAGTCCCCTGCTCCCAGAAATATGTCAGGGAAGAAAGTTTAACTGAGCAAATTTCTAAAATTCTTCAAAAAGTTTCTTTGCCTTTGGCTTGGGCCAAAAATATGATTTTAGAATTAGATAAAGAAAAAGAAGAATCGGCCCAAGCCGGAGCCGTTTTCGCTCAAAATCTCAAAGAGCAAATTAAAGAATGTGAAGAAAAATTGGACAGGTTATTAGATGCACATTTAGAAGGGGCAGTTACCAAAGAAGAATATACTGCCAAGAAACAAAAAATCCTAAATCGAAAAGTTGAGATTGCTGAAAAATTAAAGGATTTTGAGCGAAACGGCAATCATTGGCTCGAACCGGCAAAAAGGTTCATTTTGGACGCAAATCAAGCACAAAATATTGCCGAAAAAGGAAGCCCGAAAGAAAAAGCCGAATTTCTCAAAAAAGTTGGCTCGAACCTTGTTTTAGTAAACCAAAACATAAAATATTTTCCACGCGGAGCGTGGAAAATATTCGTAAATTTGGGCAATTTCGCCGCCGAGCCGCGAAGCGGCGAGGCGGAAATAAACGCTTATTTTTCAAAACTTCCTTACTGGCTCCGGTGGTAGGATTCGAACCTACAACCTTCTCGTTAACAGCGAGCCGCTCTACCGTTGAGCTACACCGGAATATTTTTCAATTATACCTATTTTTAGTATTCTTTCAACTTTTTTAAAGCATCATGCTGTCTAATTCTTTCCAAAGCTTTGGCTTCAATTTGACGGATTCTTTCTCTGGTTACTCCAAATTCATTACCCACCTCTTCTAGGGTATGGGTAACGCCGTCTTCTAACCCAAATCTCATTGCTAATATTTTTTGTTCTCTTGGAGTCAAGTCAACTAAAATTTCTTTTAATCTCTCACGCAACAAAGTTCTGGCTGCTTCCAAAGAAGGAGGAATTACTTTTTCATCTTCAACAAATTCGGCCAATATACTATCTTCTTCGTTGTCTCCCACTGGTGCCTCAAGGGAAACCGTGTCTTGTGAAATTTTCATTATATGGTGAACTTTTTGAACTTCAACTCCCATTTCAGCTGCAATTTCTTCTGGTAATGGTTCCCTTCCTAACTCCTGCAGCAATCTTCTTTTTGCCTGAGTATATTTTGAAATTGTTTCCACCATATGAACGGGAATCCTGATAGTTCTTGCCTGGTCAGCCAAAGCTCTGGTTATGGCTTGCCTAATCCACCAGGTGGCGTAAGTTGAAAACTTATAACCCCTTCTCCAATCAAATTTTTCCACTGCTCTAAATAGCCCCAGATTTCCTTCTTGAATTAAATCGAGCAACGTTAAGTTGGGAGAACGTCCGACATATTTTTTAGCGATAGAAACCACTAATCTTAAATTGGCACGGGCCAGCTTTTTCTTTGCCTCCTCGTCTCCTTTTTCAATCTTTTTAGCTAAATCTTTTTCTTCTTGGGCGGTTAAAAAGGGAACCCTGCCAATTTCCTTCAAATACATTTGAACCGGGTCAATTCGTATTTCTGCTCCGGTTCTTGATAAGGGGGTTAATTTTTCATCCGGTTTCAAAAATTCTACTGTTTCTTTAACTTCAATTCCGTTTTTTTCTAAGTCTTCATAAAGTTTTTCCAAACCCCTAATATCTTTTTCTACTTCCGGAAAAAAATATAAAATCTCCGAGGTAGTAACAAATCCCCTCTCTCGCCCTTTCTCAAATAACCGTTGAAGTTTTTCTGAAAGAAAAACTTTCGGCGGACGGCCACGGGAAAGAAAAGTTTTTTTTTGCTTACGACGGCCAGATTGCAGCATTTTACGTTTCTTCTTCAATGAAGAACGAATAAATTGTTTTCTTTTTTTTCTTTCTTTTGCCTTTTTTTTCATATAATTTTTTTAGATAGCTGATTAAATTCCTGAATGAGTTTTTCAGCTTTTTGAAAATCTTTTTCATTCTCGGCTAATTTAATTTCTTGTGAAAGTTGATTCAGTCTGCTCTTAATTTCCAGAAATTGCATTTCTTTCAAGCAAAATTGAATTTCTGATAAAATATCTTTTTCATTTAATTTCGCTGTAGCTTCACCATTTAAAAAGGGTTGGCAGGAATCAAGTTTAAGATAAGACGAATCATCAAGGAGCTCATCAACCTCACTTTTCAGACAAAGATAATTAAAGTATTCTTCGTTGTTTGTTGCTTTATTTTTTAAATTAGCCAAAATCTCGCGCTCTTTTTCGTCAACTAAATTAAGACACTGAGGAAACTTTAGAATTAAAGTAATTAATCTCTCTTGCAAAAGTTCTTTTCGCGGCTTTTGAGGTAAATTTATCATTTCTTCCGTTTCCAAACTATAAGCATCGCCATTACTATAAATTCTGTCTTTAATAAGAGGTGTTTCCTGGGTAAGTTTTATTTTCTTTAGTTCCTCAACCACATCGTCTTCTTTTACCTGTAATTTCTTTGCCAATTCTTGAACCCAGTAAGATTTTTCAATGTTGTTTGGAATTCTTTTAATTAATGGCAGTAAAATTTTAGCGATAGTCTTTTTATTTTCTGGTTTTTTTGAATCATAATGAGAGAAGGTGGTTTCAAAGTAAAAATCCATAATTGGCCTTGCTTTTTCTAAAATTTTTTCCCATTCTTTCGGATTTTGAGAAATAATATCGGCTGGGTCAGAATCTTTGGGCATCAACAAAACTTTAATGTTAAAACCCATGGCCTGAGCTAAATCAATACCTCTTTTAGTAGCCGAATCTCCCGCCACATCCATATCAAAGGCAGTATAAAGATTTTCTGAATATCTTTTTAAAATTTTTAATTGATAAGAGCTGAGAGCGGTACCAGAAGTTGAGACGACATTTTCAATCCCTACCTGATGCGACATTATCACATCAGTATAACCTTCAACTAAAATACAAAAATCTTTTTTTCTAATCTCCATTTTCGCTCTGTCTAAACCGTATAAAATACGACTTTTGTCGTACAAAAGAGTGTTGGGCGTGTTAACATATTTGGCAATTTCTTTATTGTCTTTTTCTTTAAAAACTCTACCGCCAAAACCCACTACCTGCGAATTTAAATCAAAAATAGGGAAAATAATTCTTCCTCGGAATCTATCATAAAAAGAACCTTTTTCAGAAGTTAAACCCAATCCCGCTCTCTCTATTTCCGCTTTACTATAGCTGCGAGAAGTTAAAAAATCAGCCAGCCCCTGCCAAACATCAGGAGCATAACCTATTCTCCATTTTTTAATAGATTCTTGGCTAATTCCTCTGCCCAAAAGATATTCTTTGGCGTCATTGCCGATTTTACTCTCTTGAAGCTGTTTTTCAAAAAATTTAGTCGCAAGCTCGCAAACTTCATAAAGCCGACTTCTTTCAGTTTTCAATTCCGGCTTTTCTCTTTTTAATTCCACCCCGGCTCTTTGAGCTAAAATTTTTAAAGCATCACCAAATTCTATATTTTCAATTTCTTTGATAAAACCGAAAATATCGCCACCTTTTCCACAGCCAAAGCAATGCCAAATTTGACGGACAGGCGAAACAAAAAAAGACGGCTTTTTTTCCGAATGAAAAGGACAAACAGCTCGAAAATTGGCTCCGGCCTTTTGTAATTTAATATAAGAACCAATAACCTCAACAATATCCAGACGGTTTTTTATTTCGTCTAACGGTGAGTTAACCATCTTAAGCGAAAAAATGTTTTTAAATCCATATTAAAGATACCACATTAAGTAAAAAATGGCAATTTTAAAAACACAAAACATATAAGTTCAAAAATTATCCATCCAGCACAAAACATTGACATATTTTTTTATTGGAATTAAAATTAAACAACATCCTCTGGGGGGATAGTTTTTAAATGGGAGAAATAACCAATTCAGAGAAAAAAATAGCTATGTTTGGGATTCATTCCGATCCTCTAGCAGCTTTGGGTAGTCAAGAATCGGGTGGCCAGAATGTTTATATTTACTACTTAGTAAAAGAGTTAGATAAAAGAGGGTGGAGTGTTGATGTTTTTACTAGGCAGGACCAATTGCGCAAAAAAACTATCGCTTTTATTGGAAAAAGATCAAGGATAATAAGGCTAAAGGGCGGACCCATAAAATATTTTCCCAAAACAGAACTTTTTAACCATTTTCCGGAACTTTACCAAAACTTTCTCCAATTTATAAATTATCAGAATCCTTATGTTTTATTTCACGGCCACCATTGGGACGGCGGTTGGCTGGCTATGCAGGCCGCCAGGCAATTCAAAAAACCGTTGGTGGAAAATTTCCATTCTTTAGGAAAAATACGTTTCCAAACAAGAAAACAGTATCTTTTAAACGATAATGAGAAAGAATTTTTTGAAAAAAGATTTTGTCTGGAAAAAAATATAGTTAAAGAAGCAAATATTATTATCAGTCTGGCTGAATCTGAAAAAAACGACCTTGAAAATTTTTACCAAGCCGATAGTCAAAAGATAAAAGTTGTGCCTGGCGGCGTAAATTTAAGACAATTTCAGAAAATAGACAAACAAAAAGCCAGAGAAGAAATAAATATCCCCAAAGATAAATTTATCTTACTTTTTGTGGGAAGACTGGAGTGGAGAAAAGGAATCGGGACATTAATCAGTGCAGCGAACCTGTTGAAAAATGAAATAAATAATTTAGGCGTAATTGTTGTTGGCGGTAAAATTTACGGTAGACAAAAAAACATCAAAGATTTTAAAGAATATCAAAGGTTGCTGGCAAAAGCAAAAGAAGAAAAATTGGAGAATATAATTTCTTTTATCGGAAGAGTTGACAATGGACGTCTTCCCTTTTTTTATTCTGCCGCTGATATTCTTGTTATACCTTCTTATTATGAACCCTTCGGCCTGGTTGCTCTTGAAGGAATGGCTTGTCAAGTTCCAGTAGTCGCTTCCCGGATCGGAGGTTTGGCAATCACAATCCAAGAGGGTATAAACGGCCTCCTCTTTCAACCAAGAAATCCCCTTGATTTAAAAGAAAAGGTGCTGCGAATTTTCAAGTCAAAAGAATTGGCTGAATATTTAACAAAAAACGCCTACAATAAAATAAAGCAAAATTTTTCCTGGAAAAATATATCTCTTAAAATTGAGAAAGTTTATAATTCATTAATTTCCAATTATGAAAATAGCCCTTCTTGCGCCATTTGAGGAAAGCGTCCCCCCAAAAAAATACGGCGGAACAGAATTAATTGTTTACTATTTATGCCAATTTCTATCTAAAAAACACTCTGTTTTTCTTTTTGCTACGGCTGATTCTAAAACTAAGGCTCATCTGGTACCAATTTTTCCGCGCGCTATCAGAAAAGAAAAAATATCGCAAAATATGAAATTTAGAGACAGTTTAAAATATATCGGAGTGGCCAAAACAACAAAAGAACTTAAAAAAATAAATCCCGACATCATCCACAACCATATTGGCTGGAGATTTCTACCTTTTGCTTTTCTTTTCAGTTGCCCGGTGGTCACCACTTTGCACGGTCCATTGAATATTCCTTACCATCAATTCTTTTATGGAAAATTCGGAAAACTACCCTTTGTAAGCATTAGCAATTCTCAAAGAAAACCTTTTAAAAAATTAAATTATGTGGCTACAGTTTATAACGGAATAAATATCAAAGAATTTGATTTTAATGACAAACCAAAAGGTGATTATTTCGCTTTTTTAGCCAGAATGTCGCCTGAAAAGGGGCCGAGGGAAGCAATTTATGCCGTCAAAAAAGCCGGTTACAAATTAAAAATGGCTGCCAAGATAGATATTGTTGATAAAGAATACTTTCAAAGAAAAGTAAAACCTTTAATCGACGGAAAGCAAATAGAATTTTTGGGGGAAATAAAAGTAAATCAAAAAAGTAATTTTCTTAAGAATGCTAAAGCGTTGCTGGCCCCTCTTCAATGGGAAGAACCCTTCGGCCTCTTTATAGTGGAAGCAATGGCTTGTGGAACACCGGTTATTGCTTTTAAGAGAGGAAGCGTACCTGAATTAATCAAGCATGAAGAAACCGGTTTTATCTGTAAACCAAATGATTTAACCTCAATGGTAAAAGCGATAAAAAAAATTTACCGCATGCCAGAAAAAGACTACTTAAAAATGCGTCAAAACTGCAGAAGGTGGGTAGAAAAAAATTTTACCGCAGAGAAAATGGTTCTTGAGTACGAAAAGGTTTATAAAAGAATACTGCATAAACATAAAAAGGTAAATTTTTAGATTTAATAATTCTTATCTTTATTCGCCTCTATTCAATAAGTTTTTTTGTTTAGAAAAATAAAAAATATAAATTATCTCCAAAATGGCTAGAGTGTTAATAACAAACAGCGCTATAAACCATCCTTTCTGTGAATTTCTGGCCGCCCTCCAGAGAGCCACACCCTTCCAAGGCATGGTCCAGGCTAAAATTAAAAATAAAATTGGCGAAGACAAAAAAAGTTGTTCCATATGCTTGTATAATTTTAACAAAAACTATTTTCGACCTTGCAAAATTTTATCCACCATTTTAATTTCTTCTAATATTCCCTCCACTAAATCAAAATTTTTAGCTTCTTGAAGTGTTATCCAGCGATAATCGGTATGTTCCTGATTTATCTTAACCTTACCGGATTTCCAATCGCAATAAAAACTTAAAGCAACAACCGGAGTTTTATTTGGCCGAAAAAAAACACAACTTAAAAGATACTTCAATTCTCCCACCTCCAAACCCACCTCTTCTTTTATCTCTCTCCTTAAAGAGTTCTCTACCACAAAACACCACATATCTCGTATTCTTTTTGAAGCTTCAATATAATCTGTCTTTTCCAATCCGCCGCCCGGCACGCACCATCTGCCGGGAAAAACATTTTTCTCGGGATTTCTTTTGACAATTAAATATCTACCCCCTTTATGAATAATGGCCGTAGAAACAACCCGATACAATTGCAATTTTTGAAATGAATTTACAACCATTAAAAATAATGCTTTTGCAGTCAAATATTAAATACCCAACAAAATATTTAATACCCAATACCCTATAAGTTATGAAGGTAAGTTATGAAAATTGAACAACTACTACCTTACTTAATTTATTATGCTATGGTGTAAAAAATTAAGCAGATTTTTAGAGACAAAATTTAAATTATCATCAAAGATAACAAAATTAACGAAAAATTCACTGTTTTTTTACAAATCTGTAATAAATAAACTTTCTAATTTTAGTAATTATTGATATTTAAAAATAAAGATATTTTCCAACTGGCGGTGGGAACAGGACTCGAACCTGTAAGGGAATTTCTTCCCGCTGGTTCTCCAAACCAGTGCCTTACCAATTCGGCGCATCCCACCTTATCTTGGTAGTTGTAAAATTATTTTTGAAATTTTGGGATACTTAACGGCAAACTTGTAATTCAAAAGTTTTAAAATTATTAAAAAGTCAGAAACCTCCTCCCTGAAAGTTTCCGGACCAATAAAAATCTCCCATAATTCTTCAACGAGAGTAAGGATGTATTTGTTTAAAACCTGCCAGTTGGCTTTTTCTTTCAAATAATCAATTATTTTCTTAAATTCGCCCCGGTCAAGCCAAATACCGCGACAGATATTACAAACATCAACAATAATTTTGGAATCGCCGTAATAAACCTCGTAAAGAGGCAAACGACACAAAGGGCAGAGACGAATTCCGTAGTTTAATTTAAATTTTTTTTCGTCTTTCCAAAGATCAATATCTAACCATTTCAGGTTTTCGTCTTTATCATCTTTTATCTGCCGCAACTCATCTTCTTCAAAAAAAACACCAAGACAAACCGGACAATAATCTACTTCGCTATTATAAAATAGAGCTTTCTCCAATGAAATTTTACAGCGAGGGCATAACATAATTTTATTTTAAACCTGCATTCCCCTTAAAGCCATCACCCTCTCTTTTATAGGCGGGTGGGTCATAAATAAACTTCCCCACCAGCCGGTTTCTTGTTTATCACGAAAGGGTGAAGCAATAAATAAATGGGCTATTGAATTAGAAGCCGCTCTCATTGGATGGGGGTCTGAAGCAATTTTCTCCAAAGCCAGCGCTAATCCTTCCGGATAACGAGTTAAAAGAGCGGCCGAAGCATCAGCCAAAAATTCTCTTTTTCGGGAAATTGCCAATTGAATCAAAGTAGCGGCAAAAGGAGCTAAAATAGCGCCCAATATCCCCAAAATCATTAAAATTGCTCCGCTAGAATCCTTAGAATTTTTTCTTCTGACGTCTCCCCATAAACTAATCCTTAAAAAGAAATCGGATAACATAACAATAACACCAACCAAAATTACCACAACCGTTTGTAAAAACATATCTTTATTTCCAATATGAGACAATTCGTGGGCTATAACTCCTTCCAGCTCTACTCTTTCTAATTTTTCTAAAAGCCCGCTCGTTACGGCAACAACCGCATTTTTTGCGTTTCTGCCCGTAGCAAAAGCGTTTGGTTGAGATTCCTCAATAATATAAATTTTGGGCAGAGGAAGCCCGGCGGTAATACAAAGATTTTCAACAAGTCGATACAACTCGGGGTTATCTTCTTTTTTAATCGGTCTCGCTCTTGTCATTGCTAAAACAATTTTGTCGGAATGCCAATAGCTTAAGAAACTCTGAAAAAAAGCAATAATTATTGCTATATAAAGAAAGAAGTAATTATCTAATAAATAACTAAAAAGCCAGCCAAAAAAAACAATAAAAACTAAAAAGCAACTCATTAACAACCAAGTTTTTCTGATGTTTGATTCGGCCTGAGTATATAATGTTGGCATAACCTTGTAAAAATTAAATCATAAATTCCAAATTCCAATTAAATCCCAATAGCTAAAAATTTAATAAGCAAAATAATTTCGTTTTATTTGTGAAGTGTAATTTGGAATTTATTTTTTATTTGTTTTTTTATCTTCTTGGAGTCCTTCAAGCAAAATTAGATATTGTTGGTTAGAAGCTAACTTTAACCGGTTCTTTGGCTGCCGCTTCTTCAAGTTCAAAGAATTCCATTTTTTGAAACCCAAACATATTCGCCACAATCATTGCGGGAAAACTCTCAATTTCAATGTTTAAATCTTTGACATTAGCGTTATAAAATCTTCTAGCTGCTTGAATTTTATCTTCGGTATCTCTTAACTCTCTCTGTAATTCCAAAAAATTTACCGACGCCTTAAGGTCGGGATAGTTTTCTGCCACGGCAAACAGGGTTTTTAAGGTCCCGCTCAAGAAATTTTCTGCCTGGGCAATTTGTTTTAGATCACCCGATTCCTCGGCTGCCAAAGCTGCAGTTCTCGCTTTAGTTACGTTCTCAAGAACCTCTTTTTCATGAGCGGCATATCCTTTAACCGTTTCAACAAGGTTAGGAATCAAATCATATCTTCTTTTTAATTGAACATCAATATCTGACCAAGCCTCTTTGGCTCTATTTTTTAAAACAACCAAGCGATTATAGACAAAAACTGCCCAAAAAAGTATTAATGCAACAATTATTAAAAGAATTAACCAAATTGACATATGTTGTTGTTAATAATATCCTTTTAAAAATTATTAAATTAAATAAATCGACCCTTTACCGTTATTTTATTATAGAAGAAAGATTGTATTTTTGCAAGGCAATGTAACGCAAAAAGCCCTCCGTGCCGGAGGGCTTTTTGCGTTACGAGTTACCAGTTTATCAATTAGTATTCCATATCTTCCATCTCGCCTGTCATTCCGGGCATTGTTTTTTTATTTTTCTCTTCGGGCAACTCTGAAACCACTGCTTCAGTCGTAAGTAACATACTGGCTGCCGAACTAGCATTTTCTAAAGCTGTTCTAACAACTTTAGTTGGATCAATAACTCCAGCTGAAATTAAATCCTCAAACTTTTGATTTTTTGCATTAAAACCGAAAGCTCCTTCGTGCTTCCTAACCTCCTCTGCCACAATTGCTCCGTCAAAACCAGCATTTTCGGCAATCTGTCTAATGGGAAATTCCAAAGCTTTCTTTAAAATTTTAACTCCGGTTTTTTCGTCGCCGTCTAATTCTTCTTCCAATTTTTCCAACGACTTTATTGTTCTGAACAAACCCACTCCGCCGCCCGGCAATACCCCTTCTTCAATAGCCGCCCTTGTTGCGTTTAAGGCATTTTCGGTTTTCTTCTGTTTTGCTTTTTGTTCAACTTCGGTGACCGCTCCCACCTTAATTACTGCTACTCCGCCGGCCAATTTCGCCAACCTCTCTTGTAATTTCTCTTTATCAAATTCTGATTCGGTAGTTTTTAGCTCGTTTTTAATTTGTTTAATTCTGGCTTCCACATCTTCTTTTTTACCTTTCCCCTCAATAATAGTTGTTTTCTCTTTTTCCGACACCACTTTTCTGGCTCTCCCCAATTGATTTAACTGAATATTTTCTAATTTTAATCCCAATTCTTCTGATATTACCTGAGCGCCACAAAGAGCGGCAATATCTTGTAACATTTCTTTTTTTCTGTCGCCAAAACCCGGCGCTTTAACGGCTAAAGCATTAAATATCCCTCTTAATTTGTTAACCACCAAGGTGGCTAACGCATCACCTTCTATTTCGTCAGCAATAATTAAAAGTTCTTTTTTGCCGCTCTGAACTACTTTTTCTAAAAGCGGCAGAATTTCGGTTAAAGCTGCTATTTTTTTGTCGGTTACCAAAATATAGGGATCTTCCAAAACTGCCTCCATTCTTTCGGTATCAGTAATCATATAAGGAGAAACATAACCGCGGTCAAACTGAAGACCTCTGACAATTTCTCTTTCCAAGCCGAATTTCTTTGACTCTTCAACAGTAATTACCCCATCTTTACCAACTTCGGAAAAAACATCGGCAATTAAATTGCCAACTTCGGGATCCAAAGCGGCAATGGTCGCCACTTGAGCAATTTCTTCTTTTTTTGAAATTTGCTTGGAATTTTCTTTCAAATACTCAATAATAGCAGCCACCCCTTTTTGGATTCCCTTTTTAAGGGCTAAGGGATGAGCACCGGCAGCAACATTTTTTAGTCCCTCGGAAGTTATTGCTTGAGTTAAAACCATAGCAGTGGTAGTTCCATCACCGGCCTTTTCTGAAGTTTTTTCAGCTACCTCTTTCATTATTTCCACTCCTAAATTCTCAATTTTATCTTTTAATTCAATTTCTTTAACAATACTCACACCATCGTCAGAAACTTCCGGCGCCCCAAATCCTTTATCTAAAACCACATGCCGGGCTTTCGGGCCTAAGGTAACCTTAATAGCTGCCGTCACTTTATCAATACCTGATTTTAATTTTTTGCGAGCTGTCTCGCTGAATAAAATTTGTTTGGGCATATTTGTTGAAGCTTAAACCTAAAATGTAAAATGCAAGAATTAAAATGAAAGATTAAAATTCTAAAAAATTTTTAAACACTTTACATTTTGGTTTATCGTGTTTTAATTTTTTATTTTTTGACTTTTTTGTTTTTTATAGTTACTCAATTATTGCCAAAATATCATCCTCTCTGGCAATTAAATATTCTTTATCATCAACTTTTATTTCGTTGGGTCCATATTTTGTAAACAAAACTTTTTGACCAACCTTAATCTCAAGAGGAATTATCTTGCCTGCAGAAGTTTTCCTGCCCGGTCCCACGGCAATTACTTTTCCCTGTTCTGGTTTTTCTTTTTCGGCAGTTTCGGGAAGTAAAATTCCGCTTTTTGTTTTTTCTTCCTCTTTGATTGGTTCAATTAAAATGTGATCGGATAAAGGTTTTATTTTCATAAAATTCTGTTCAGTTTAGTGGTTATTAGTGTTAATATTAGCGGTTATTCGTACTTTATTGTTAATCAAAAAATAGAACACTAAATACCACCAACCATAACACTAAAAGCCACGAAACTATATCAGATTTAGCACTCACGACCTTTGAGTGATAATCACTCTATTGTATTTTATTCACAACAAAAACCTTTGTCAAGTCCTTTTGTACAATACACTAATGTCAAGTCTTTGTATAATATACCAACATTTTGGAAAATCTATTTGTTGAAGGTTCTACCTTCAACAGTTACCTTCAACAGTTTTAATAAATCTCCTATAGAGCTCTGCCGGAAAAAATCTCTCTTAAATATCTGGCAGTATGGGATTTTCGATTTTTGGCTATCTGACGAGGCGAACCTTCAGTCACAATATAACCCCCCTTATCTCCTCCTTCGGGACCTAAATCTATTAACCAATCAGCGCTACAGATAATATCGGTATTATGTTCGGTCAAAAGCACGGTGTTTTTTTTGTTTACCAGTTCTCGTAAAACGAAAAGTAATTTTTTAATATCGTCTGGATGAAGCCCGGTGGTAGGTTCATCTAAAATATAGAGTGTTTTTCCGGTTGCTTTTTTGGAAAGCTCGGTGGCTAATTTCACTCGCTGAGCTTCTCCTCCCGAGAGAGATGTTGCCGGTTGACCTAATTCAATATAACCCAACCCCACATCGTTTAAAGTTTTCAGTTTTTGATATAATGGCGGAATATTTTTGAAAAATTCCAAAGCTTCTTGTACGGTCATTGCTAAAACATCGGCAATATTCTTTCCTCGGTACTCAACGGACAAAGTTTCTTTGTTAAATCTTTTCCCTTTACATTCAGAACACTGCTGATAAATGTCGGGGAGAAAATACATTTCAATTTTGATTTGTCCTTGGCCCTGACAAGCTTCACACCTTCCACCTTTTACGTTAAAAGAAAATCTACCCTGACGATATCCACGAATCCTGGCTTCTTTTGTTTTTGAAAAAAGGTCTCTAATATAAGAAAAAGTTCCGCTATAGGTAGCCGGATTTGACCTTGGAGTACGGCCAATTGGCGACTGGTCAACTACAACTATTTTATTTAAAAATTCGGTTCCCAAAATTTCTTTGTGTTTTCCCGGTTCCTCTTTTGTTTTGTAAAATTTTTTCATTAGTGCGCGGGCTAAAATATCCTGCATTAAAGACGATTTGCCTGATCCTGAAACGCCGCTAATGCAAACCAGTTTCTCCAGGGGAATTTTTACATCAATATTTTTTAAATTATGCTCACTTGCTCCTTTAATTACAAGAAACTTGCAATTTTTTTCGCCCACCTCTTTACTCTTGTTTCCTAATACCACTTTTTTTCTTCCCGATAGATATTGACCGGTTAAGGTGTTTGATTTAAGTAATTCTCGCGGCGTTCCTTGAAAAATCACTCTTCCGCCACTTTTTCCGGCTCCCGGCCCAATGTCAATTACAATATCTGCCGCTCTTATGGTTTGAAAATCATGCTCACAAACAATCACTGTATTCCCTAAATCTCTTAATTTTTTTAAAGTTTTAATCAAACGGTTCTGGTCTCTGGGATGCAAACCGACCGATGGTTCATCTAAAATATAAAGTATTCCAGACAATTTTGAGCCTATCTGAGTGGCTAATCTTATTCTCTGTTCCTCGCCGCCAGCTAAAGTGCTTACTTTTCTATCTAAGGTTAAATAATCTAAACCAACATCAATAAGAAACTGTAGACGATTTACAATTTCTTTAATAATTGGTTGAGCAACTTTTTGTTCAAAGGGTTTTAGGGTAAAGGGTACAAAGTTTCTACGATTGTAGGTTTTTTGCATTTTTTGATTTTTAGATGAATGATTCAAAATTTCTTCAAAAAATTTTTTCGCTTTATCGGTCTGCATTTCAGTAATTTTGTCAATTGATTTACCAAATACTGTTACTGCCAAAGCTTCGGGTTTTAATCTTCTCCCTTGGCATTTTTTGCACATTTTCTCAATCATATATTGTTCAATTTCTTCTCGGGTATATTCTGAGTCAGTCTCATGATATCTTTTCTCTAACCAGGGAATTACTCCTTGAAAATTATTATTTCCATACAAAATTAAATTTATTTTCTCTTTGGATAAATTTTTTACCGGCGTCTGTAAATCAATATTTTCTGTTCTGGCGAGTTCCTCTAATTTCCACCAGAAAAATCCTTGTCGACCAATTTTGTGAGAAGCACGGGCCCAAGGAAATATGGCCCCTTCGGCAATTGATAAATTTGGGTTAGGAATCACTAATTTTGGGTCTACTTCTAACTTTTGCCCCAAACCCTGACAGGCCGAACAAGCGCCGTAAGGGGAATTAAAAGAAAAAAGTCGCGGCTCTAATTCTGCTAAAGAAATTCCGCACTCTTGGCAAGCAAAATGCTCACTGAAGATTAAATCAGAAAAATCATGAAAATCAGGGTCAAACCCTGCTCGCTGCAGGGTTTGACCCTGATTTTTACGACGACCCTGATTTTTAGCTTGATTTTGCTGACTAAAATTTAACCGACGGCTTATGATGACAGTACCCTTGCCCAGTTTTAAAGCGGTTTCCAAGGAATCTACCAACCTTGACTTATCTAATTCTCTATTTAAAATTAATCTATCCACTACTGCTTCAATATTGTGTTTTCTTTTCCTGTCCAAGTTCAATTCTAAACTTTCTTCCACCCGATGAATAAATCCGTTAATTCTAACTCTAACAAACCCCGCTCTTTGAATCTCTTGCAACACTCCCCGGTGTTCTCCTTTTTTGCCCCTAATGACCGGTCCCAAAATTATAATCTCACTATTTTTTGGTAAATTTAAGATTTGCTCTGTTATGCGGTCAATTGTCTGACAGGAAACTTCCTTTTTGCATTTTGGACAGTGTGGTCTGCCAACCCGGGCAAATAAAAGACGAAGATAATCGTATATCTCCGTAACTGTTCCGACGGTTGAACGAGGATTATGGGCCGCTTTTCTTTGATCAATGGCAATAGCCGGAGAAATTCCTTCAATTTTATCAACATCGGGTTTATCCATCACGCCAAGAAATTGTCTGGCATAAGCCGATAAGCTTTCAACATAACGACGCTGACCTTCAGCATACAAAGTATCAAAAGCCAAAGAAGATTTTCCCGAACCAGAAATACCGGTAAACACTACCAGTTTATTTTTTGGTATATCAATGTTAATATTTTTTAAGTTATGCACCCGCGCCCCGCGGATTTTAATGTATTCCATATTTTTCCCTAATGAATAAACTAATCAATAAATACGAAATATTCTACCAACAACAAGCGCCGCTCGCTCAGATTGTATACCATCGGAGCTGGAGCTATATTATACTCTAATTTTAAATAAAATAAAAGAGTTCTCGCTATCATAAATCGTTCTTTTGTTGATATTTTAAAAAATTTAATCAAAAATCAAACCAGCAATGGAAGAATTTAAATATCTGTCCAAAATTAAAATATCTAAACTTCCCAAAAGCATTGGCGTCTATTGTTTCAAAAATGAAAAGGGAATTCTTTATATTGGCAAGAGTGTGAATATTAAAGAAAGGGTAAGAAATCATTTTAAACAGCCAGGATATAAAAATCATTTATTTGTGGATAAAGTCAAAAAAGTTGGCTACATTGAAACTAATTCTGAAGTTGAAGCTTTAATTTTGGAAGCCAATCTAATTAAAAAATATCAACCAAAATACAATATCATCTGGCGGGATAACAAAAATCATTTTTTTGTTGGCATAACTAAAGAAGAATTCCCCAGAATATTTTTAACCCACCAAATAAAAATTAAAAAACAAAAGCCAAACCCTGCTTGGCAAAGCAAAAATAAAAATAAGATAAAACCTCAACAATCATCAAAAATCAAAAGTATTTTTATCGGTCCTTTTGTTGATGGTTCGGCGTTAAAGCAAACTCTAAAAATTTTAAGAAAGATTTTCCCTTATAGAAGCTGCAAAGAAATTCCAAATCGGCCCTGTCTTTGGTATCATTTAAATCTCTGCCCCGGTCCCTGTCTTTTAAAAATACATAAAAATTCGTCGCACCACAACGATGAAATTTCTGTTAAAACAAGAGAGAAGATAAAAAAAATTTGTCAAAAAAATACTAAAAACTTGATTAAAATCTTAAAAAGAGGAGGAAACCCTGTGTTGAAAGAGTTAAAAAAAGAAATGAAGAAAGCTTCGAAAAATCAAGAATTTGAAATGGCGGCAAAAATTAGAGACCAAATAAAGTCCTTAGAAAAAATTTTAACCCATGGCAAAATTTTCAAAAACCTAACGCTATCCCAAAACAGTCCAGTCCAATATAAAAAAAGCGAACAATATTTGAAAAATCTATTAAAAACAAAAAATAAAATAACAAGAATTGAGGCCTATGATGTTTCCAATATCCAGGGCCAAAAAGCTGTTGCCTCAATGGTAGTTTTCATAAACGAATTGCCCGATAAAAGTTTTTACCGAAAATTTAAGATAAAGACAGAGGGCAAACCCAACGATATAGCAATGATAAAAGAAGCTCTTTCGCGAAGACTCAAACATCTTGAATGGGGCTGGCCGGATCTTATACTGGTTGATGGCGGAAAAGCCCAATTAAACGCCGCCCTATCGGTTATAAATCAGTACAAACCAATTCAATCACCTTTAATCAATGTCGTATCTTTGGCTAAAAGAAAAAATGAGTTATATGTGGAGAATTTGGAAAAACCGATTCTACTAAAAAAACTGCCGCGAGAAGTCTTTAATTTAATTTTACAATTGAGAGATGAAGCACATCGTTTCGCTATATCTTATCATAGAAAATTAAGAGCTATTGACCTAAAAAAACAATTATGATAACATAAAAAAGTGCTCTGGTCTTTATTTTTACAAATTATCTCTGGAATTTTAGGCATCTGGTTGGCTCAAAAATATGTTTGGGGTGTGGATTTTCAGGGACATCTATTCATTCTGCCCAGCCAATTATCAGATTTTAATGAGTTTTTGAAAACATTGACTTTTGTGGGAGCACTGTTGGGTTTTTTAAATTTTTTTGTCAAGCCAGTCCTAAAAACAATTACCTTTCCCCTGAGAGTTGTTACTTTTAATCTTTTCACTTTGGTAATTATGATGGCTTTGGTTTGGGTGGTTGATGTTTTTTCTAAGGAATTAATTATCCAGGGTTTAAAACCTCTTTTTTTCACAACAATTATTGTCTGGGGAATACATTTAATTCTCTCAAAATTATGGCCAGAGAAAGACGAAAAAACAATAAGGTCGTCGCCATAAAAAGATGAAAAGTTTACTGTCTTATTTACAAATTACGGTTGCTGTTTTGTTAATTATTCTTATCCTTTTACAACAAAGAGGCGAGGCTTTGGGCTCGGCGTTCGGCCAAGCCGGCGCTTTTTATGCTACCAAACGCGGCATACAGAAAAAAATCTTTGGGGCAACTATTGTTTTGGGGGCTTTATTTATAATTCTGGCGCTCTTAAATCTTATTTTTTAAATGTTTTCTTTAACAAAACTAAAGAAATTTTTGCGCTCGTTTAGGATAACTAATTTGCGGCACCGGCCCTTTCGTTCTCAATGGAAATGCTTTATTAAGGTTTTAACCAAAAGAGAGAAAATTGCTTTTTTTGTTTTTGCGGGGATGTTTGCGGGAAGCGCTCTTTTTCTTGGGTTTAACTTCTATCTTAAAAATACTGAAATTCAACCGGCTGCCGGCGGAATTTATATAGAAGGAATAGTTGGCTCACCAAGATTTATTAACCCAATTTATGCCAGATTATCCGATGTTGACCAGGGCTTGGTTGAACTTATTTTTTCTGGTTTAATGAATTATGATAACCAAGGTCAAATAGTTCCCGATTTAGCCAAAAATTATGAAATTAAAGAAGACGGAAAGGTTTATGAAGTTTATTTAAAAGAAAACCTCTTTTGGTCAGACGGTGTGCCCTTAACTGCCCAAGATGTAGTCTTCACTATTAAAACAATCCAGGACCCAGATTATAAAAGTCCCGTAAGAATAGGTTGGTTGGGAGTAGAGGTTGAAAAAATTTCTGATTTGGGCGTAAAATTTACTTTAAAAAATCCCTACGCTCCTTTTTTAGAAAATTTAACCCAAAAAATAATTCCCCAACACATCTGGAAAGATATTTCCCCTCAAAATTTTCCTTTATCCAGCTACAATTTAAAACCGGTGGGGTCGGGTCCCTATAAGATAAAAAGTTTAAAACAAGACAGTCAAAATAAAATTGTTTCTCTGGATTTGGTTAAGAATCAAAAATATGCCGGTAAAAATCCTTATCTTTCTCAAATTTCCATTAAATTTTTTGACAGTGAAGAAGATTTAATTAAAAACTATAAAAAAGGAGAAATTAAAGGATTTTCTTTAAGTTCGCCCCAAAATTTACCAGAACTCCGGGAGAAAGAAAAACGCAGTCTCTTTTTGCCGAGATATTTTGCGGTATTCTTTAATCCCGAAAAAACAAAAATTCTAGCCGATAAAAATGTCAGACAAGCCCTTAATTACGGAATTAATAAACAAGAAATTATAGAAAAGGTGTTCTCGGGTCACGGAACAGTTATACACTCGCCCATCCTGCCTGAAATTTATAAGTTCTTGCCGCCCTCAAAAATATACTCTTTTGATATAGAAAAAGCAAAACTTCTTTTGCAAGAAGCAGGGTTTAAAGAAACGGAAAATGGTACACGTGAAAAAATTGTCAAAAAAGAATTAGCTTTCCAGTTTAAAAACGACCTTAAATTGGGCTCAAAAGGAAGCGAGGTGGAAGAACTTCAAAAATGTTTGGCAAAAGATAAGGAAGTTTATCCCGAAGGAGAAGTTACCGGCTATTTCGGCCAAAAAACAAAAGAAGCCATTATCAAATTCCAAGAAAAATATGCTCAAGATATTTTACAACCATGGGGATTTAAAAAAGGTACCGGCTTGGTGTCAAAAAATACGCGTAATAAATTAAACGAAATTTGCTTTCCCCCCTCAGAAGATTTTTTGGCATTAAAGTTTTCATTAACAACGGTTAATCAGCCTGCCTTAATCCGTACGGCTGAAGAATTATCAAAACAATGGTCTAAAATAGGGGTTGAAATTGAAATAAAAACGTTTGACAAGTCCCAACTGGAAGATATTATCAAACAAAGAGATTATGAAAGTTTATTGTTTGGCGAGGTTTTAGGATTAATTCCCGACCCCTACCCTTTTTGGCACTCCAGCCAAAAAAAAGATCCTGGCTTAAATTTAGCCGGCTATCAAAACAAAAAAGCAGATACATTACTGCAAGAAGCTCGCCAATCCATATCTTTACAAAAAAGAACGGAAAAACTTCAAGAATTTCAAAATATTTTAATTGAGGAATCTCCGGCGCTGTTTCTGTATAACCCCAGCTATTTATATTTTCTTTCCCCCCAAATAAAAGGTTTTAATTTAACTATAATTGCCGACCCGTCAAAAAGGTTTGTTAATGTGGGGGATTGGTACATAAAAACAAAACGAGTTTGGAATCTATGAAACAGGAAATTCGCTATCTCCACGACTTAAAAAAAGTGCTTTATGACCAAAAATGGCTAAAAACGGCTGCTAATTTTCCCGTTTATTTTATGTACCGAGGGGTCAAAAGAAAAAATGGCTTAAGATATGATATTACGGTAATTCCGCCAAAAATGTTGGGCCAAGAATTTGTCAAAACTAAGGGGCACCACCATCTCGGTCCTTGGGGAGAAGTTTATATTGTTCTGGAAGGCAGAGCAATTTACTTGTTTCAAAAAATTAAAAATGGAAAAATTGAAGACGTTTATGCTACAAAAGCCAAAAAGGGTGAAGCGGTAATAATCCCTCCTCATTATGGCCATATCACAATCAATCCCGCAAAAAAAACTCTAAAAATGGCAAATTGGGTGGCTGAAAAATGTCAAAATGTTTTTGATTTTTTTGAGAAAAAGGGAGGAGCCTGTTATTACTACACAAAAAAGGGTTGGCTAAAAAACAAAAATTATGATAAAATTCCTCCTCTTTACTTCAAAAAACCCCTTAAAAAATTACCAAAAAATTTAGATTTTCTGAAAGGATAATAAGGAATAAAACAATAGAAGATATCAATAAATAATTTTCTCAATTGTTGAAAAAGTCAATAAAATAGGTCAGTCTCACCTTTTTGCGCCCTCGTGGCGGAACTGGAAGACGCGTAGCGTTCAGGGCGCTATGCTCACAAGAGCTTGTGGGTTCAAATCCCACCGAGGGCACATTAATAAAAATAGCAAAGCGCTGCAAAATTAGAAATTTAAGGTATCGCGCTATTTTAATTCTTTTAAAATATTCTAATTTTTTTAGCGGTATTTTAAAAATTTAATCATTAAATTTTCTTTAAAAGTCGGAAATTAAAAAAATTAGAAAATTATTTAATTTAAGAAAATTTATTCAAATCTGCTTAATCAACTACACCATCGCATAGTTAATTAAGTAAGATAAAAAGTTATTCAACGCTAATAATATATGATTAAGCAACAAAAACAATCATTTCTTAAAATTATTCCTTTGGGCGGCTTGGGAGAAGTCGGAAGAAATATGATGCTCCTTGAATACGAGCGCCATATTTTAATTATTGATATGGGTTTGCGTTTCCCCGAAGAAGATATGCCGGGAATTGATTATATTATTCCCAATATCTCCTATCTTCAAAACAGACAAAAAGATATTTTAGGTATAGTTTTTACTCACGGTCATTACGACCATATTGGGGCTATTCCCTATCTGATTGATAAAATTGGCAACCCGCCTCTTTTTGCTTCTCGGTTAACTCAGGGAATTATTTTAAAAAGACAGGAAGATTTTCCTAATCAACCCAAATTAATGATTGAAACGGTAAAAAACGGGGATAAAATTAATCTTCCTCCCTTTAAAATTGAATTCTTTAGGCAAAATCATAATATTTCCGATAATTTAGGTCTTTTTATTAAAACCCCGATAGGAAACATTTTGCATACTTCTGATTTTAAGTTTGACCAAAATCCGGTTAACGACTTACCTGTCGATTTCAAAAAATTAAGAGAAATTGCCAAGCAAAAGATTTTGCTCTTAATGTCCGATTCAACGGGGGCTGAAGAGTCCGGTCATTCTCTCTCGGAAAAAGAAATCTTTGAAAATTTAGATGAAATTTTCAAAAAAGCTCAAGGCAGAATCATTGCGGCAACCTTTGGTTCTTTAATTAATAGAATCCAGCAAATTATTACTTTATCTGAAAAGTATGACAGAAAAGTAGCTATTGACGGCTATACTATGAAAACCAATGTGGAAATTTGTAAAAAATGGGGTTATATTAAGTCAAAAAAGGGAACTTTAATTAAATCAAAAGAAATTATAAATTATCCCGACAACAAAGTAACTCTGTTATGTACCGGCGCTCAAGGTGAAGCAGAAGCGGTTTTAATGAGAATCGTCAATAAAGAACATCCCTTTGTTAGGTTTAAAAAAGGAGACACGGTTATTTTTTCGTCCTCGGTAATCCCAGGAAATGAAAGAACCGTACAGATTATGAAAGATGGAATTTTAAAACAAGGGGCTAAAATATTCCATTACAAAATGATGGATATTCATGCCGGCGGCCATGCTCAACAAGAAGAATTAAAAGAAATGATAAAAATTATGAAGCCAAGGTTTTTTCTGCCAATCCACGGCCAGTACTCAATGTTGGCTACTCATGCCGAAATTGCCAAATCCCTTGGTTTGGCAGAAAAAAACATAATTATAGCTGAAAACGGCCAAATTATTAATCTTAACCAAAAAAGAATTTTTCTTGAGAAAGAAAGGGTTCCTTCAAATTATGTTATGGTTGACGGTTTGGGAGTTGGCGATGTTGGAGAAGTAGTCTTAAGGGACCGACAAATGTTAGCGCGCGACGGAATGTTTGTTATTGTTGCCGTGGTTGACAGACAAACTGGAAAAGTTAAAGGTTCTCCTGATATAATATCAAGAGGCTTTGTTTATTTAAGAGAATCAAAAGAATTATTAAGAATGACCAGAAAAAAAGTAATTGAGATTGTTAACCGAGCAACCGGTTCCGGCGGCGCGGTTAACTGGATTTATGTTAAAGATGAAATCAGAAATAAAATCGGCAGTTTCTTTTATGCTAAAACACAAAGGAGACCAATGATACTGCCGGTAGTAATAGAAGTATAAAAATATATGCGAGTTTTTTCTGGTATTCAGCCAACAGGCGCCATTCATATCGGCAATTATCTGGGTGCAATAAAACAATTTCTTGAACTTCAAAGAAAAACTGAATGTATTTTTTCTATTGTCGACCTCCACGCTATTACTATTCCATACCAACAACAAGAATTTCAAAAAAATATTTTAGACGCAGCTATTTGTTATTTGGCTGCCGGTATTGACCCGGAAAGGTCCATTCTTTTTGTTCAGTCAGAAGTTAAAGAACATACTGAATTAGCCTGGCTTTTGGGAACACTCTGCCCAATTGGCGACCTCTTAAGGATGACCCAATTTAAAGAAAAATCAAAACAATTTAAAGAAAAAGCGGGAGCGGGAATTTTAAACTATCCAATTTTGATGGCCGCCGACATTTTATTATATAAAACAGAACTGGTTCCAGTTGGAGAAGACCAAAAACAACATGTAGAATTAACCAGAACCATTGCCAGACGATTTAATAAACAATTCGGAGAAACCTTTCCTCTGCCAAAAATCCGACTGCAGAAAGCTGGCGCGAAAATTATGGCTCTCAATAATCCAAAGAAAAAAATGTCAAAATCACTACCGGCAAGTTGTTTGTATTTATTTGACGAACCGCAAGAAATTCGCCGAAAAATAATGAGTTCGGTTACTGATTGCGGCACAAAAATCAAATACGATAAAAAAAGAAAAGCGGGTATTTCCAATCTTTTAACGATTTATTCTTTATTTTCTGGAAAAACAATCAAAGAATTGGAAGAAAAATTTAAAGGAACTAACTATCAGAAATTTAAAATGTCTTTAGCTGATTTATTAATTAATGCCTTAGAACCTTTTCGCCGAAAGAGAAAAGAACTTCTCGCCAGAGAAGTTTATGTGCAAGAAATTCTGGCAAAGGGTAGAAAAAAAGCCCAAATTCTTGCCCAATCAACTATGAATGAGGTCCGCCAAAAAATGGGTCTACCTTAAAACATTCAACCGCCCCCACTTATGTAAATTACGGAAATTAGGTAAATGGAAATTAGGTAACAAATCCTCAATCCAAATCCTTAACCCAAATCCTCAACAAGTAAACAATTATATAATATAATATAATATTATCTAAATTTAATTTTCTTTAAATAATTCACGATCGCAAGGTATTTAAAGATTTTTTGGGGAACTTTTAGAAAAAATTAAAAAATTAGAAAAAATTAAAAAAGTTATATACAAACTATACAAGCAAACTATACAAGACAACCATACAACCAATATAACAAAATAAAACTATATAACCATTAATAAATAAATCTTATTAATAAAGTATGCCGATAAATCTTTCTCCCACTAAACAAAAAATTCTACTTCTTTTGATGGGAGGTTTGGCTTTTCAGGGTGCCTATACTCCCCGAAAGCAAATCCGCTTACTAAAGAGTTTAGCTAAAGAATGGAAAAAGATTGATGAAAAGAAACTTAAAGATGAAATCAGAGCACTATACAGAGCAAAATTAGTATCATTGAAAGAATGCGTTAATGACACTTTTGAAATGGTTTTAACCGATAAGGGCAAAATTAAGGCCATAAAGTTTAGCTTTAACAAAAAAATAACTAACCCGGGTAGCTGGGATAAAAAATGGAGAATAGTAATTTTCGACATACCAGAAAAATTAAGAAAAGCTAGAGATGCTCTGAGGGAGCGATTGAAAAACCTTGGTTTTTACGAACTTCAAAAAAGCGTCTTCGTGTTTCCTTATGAGTGTCAAGATGAAGTTAATTTTCTAATAGAATTTTTCAATTTGAGAAAATATGTAAGGTATGCAGTTGTTGAATCAATCGACAACGATCTTCATTTGCGAAAAATTTTTAATCTACTATAAACCTATAAACCGCTATAAAGCGTTATAAAGTATTTTTATATAAAGTATTTATAAGTTATCGGCAAAATAAAAAATAAAGCAAAAAATCTTTAAATAGTTTGCGATCGCAAACTATTTAAAGAAATTTTGGGTAAGAATTGATATTTTAATGTGAGAATTTATAATTGCGTTTATAATTGCGTTTATAATTGCCTATTGCGTTGAATTGCCTTGTGAGAATATATTATTATTGCAAGGCAAAAGAAAATTGATTTAGTGATTTTTAATAAGCTCTCGGATAATTTTTTTTGTTTCTTGAGGGCCCGACACCGCCATATAATCAACTCCTGTACGTAAAACAGCATAATCGTTACCTCCGGGATAAATAGCATCTCCAATAAATAACATTTTTGAGAAGGGCACTTTTAAGTATTTTTTAATTTTCTTGAGACCATACGCCTTGTCTATGCCCTTTTTGGTTACGTCAACAGTGGTATAGCCGGCGGCCCGGACTTCAAACTCCGGCAGGTATTTAGCCATTAACTTGGCTATTTTCATTTTGGTGGGAGTGTGCTTTTTTTTCCACCTCTTTTTCATTTGCACACCTTTTTTCCCCAAAACAGTTACAAGGTCTTGGCCAAAAACAGAAAAACTAACTTGCGTGCCGCGATCTTCAATTATTTCGCCGTAAGTTTTTTTGGGATGCTTGTAACCTATCTCCCGAAACACTCTTTCAAAGGTATCCTTAATTTTTTTAACCTGTTTGGCAGAAAGACGAAGCGAGTAAACATTTTTCCACCCTCTGTTATATTTATAAAAGGATGTGGATGTGGTGGGAAATATAAATAAGTTTTTCAACAAGGATTTTGGGCATTTTAATTTTTCTAAAAATAAACTTTTAAAAACTTCGTATTTGCCGCCGCCTATAACGGCAACTTTTTTCACCTTTAAAAGTTCGCTAAAAAGCCGAGACATTTCCTCATCCATTGGCGATTTGGTTTCTATTAATGTGCCGTCTAAATCAAAAACAATCAAATCTTTTGTCGGTATCTTTTTAAGATTGGCGATTCGTTTGATTTTCATACAAAAATATTATAGCATATTTATATGAGTTTTTCAGTAGGTATAATTGGTTTACCCAATGCTGGTAAATCAACTTTATTCAAGGCATTAACTAAAAAGTCCGTTGATATTGCTCCTTATCCTTTTACTACAATTCACCCCAATTATGGGGTAGTTAGTGTTCCCGACGAAAAATTAAAGAAAATTGCCCGAATTATCAAACCTGAAAAAATTACTCCAACCACTATTAAATTTGTTGATATTGCCGGCTTGGTTAAAAATGCCCATAAAGGAGAGGGGTTAGGAAATCAATTTTTGGCCTATATTAGAAATTGCGATGCCATAGTGCAGGTGGTAAGGGCTTTTGAAAATTTTAATGTTGAAAATGTTAGCGGCGAGATAAATCCTGAAAATGACATTGAAACAATAAAAATTGAATTAGAATTAAAAGATTTAGAAAGTAAAGAAAAAGAAAACCTCTTGAGTAAAAAACCCGTTATTTATCTTCTAAACATTAACGGCAAAACTCAATATCAACCACCAAAAATAAAACATTTGGCAATAAATCTAAAAGACGAAGTAGAAATTTCTGAATTATCGGAAGCTGAAAAAAAGGAATTGGGTATAAAATCTCAGCTTGACCAATTAATTCTTGCCTGCTACAATATTCTTGATTTAATTACTTTTTATACGGTAACCGGCGGCAAAGAAACGCGCGCTTGGACTTTAAAAAAAGGCTCAACCGCTCCGGATGCCGGAGGAGTAGTTCATAGCGATTTCAAGGAAAAATTTATTAAAGCAGAAGTTATCAGTTGGCAAAAATTACTTGAAGCTGGCGGCTGGCTAAAAGCGCGGGAAAAAGGTTTAATCAAAACTGCGGGTAAAGATTATTTGGTTAAAGATGGCGATATTTTAGAATTTAAGATATAAAAAATGAATCTGTTCTTATTTCTATGAGATATTATGAATTAACTATTAAAACCAAAGAGGCCAATGTCCTCTTGGAAAAAGTGAAAAATTATCTTCCCAATCCGCCCATCCGAGAACAAGAAAAACCAGATTTGTTAACTTTGGAATTCTACGCCGAACCAGAAAAAATTGCGGAATTGGAAAAGAAACTTAAAGCTGATTCTTTGCGATATATGATTTTAACTAAAAAGACGCTTAAAGAAGTTGCTTTATCGCACCAACCGCCATCGGTAAAAACAAAAGTAAAAACAAAAGTGGAACTAAAAGAAATAGAAAAAAAATTAGAAGAGATATTAAAAGATTAACACGAGCTTGCTAGCCGATGAACATAAGATATTTAGCGTTAATCGCGCTACAAATCTCGTGTCTTTAATAAACTTATGAATCTTAATAAAGTTTTTTTAATCGGACGCCTAACTCGCAACCCCGAAATGCGCTCTTTGCCTTCAGGTCAGTTATTAGCCGCTTTCGGATTAGCCACCAACCGGATTTTTGTTGATAAATCGGGTCAAAAACAAGAACAAACTGAATTTCATAATATCATCCTTTTTGGTAAATTAGCAGAAATAGCTTCGCGCTATTTAACTAAAGGTTCTTTAGTAATGATTGAAGGTCGCCTCCAAACCAGAAATTGGCAGGATAAAGACGGCAACCAAAGGTTTCGAACGGAAATTATTGCCGAGAGATTACAATTGGGACCTCGGGCAGCCGACAAAGTGGCTCTGGCAGATGAGGCGAAAAAAGAAATGCCGTCCCCCGAAGAAATCCCTATTATTGAAGAAGAAAATGAAATTAACATAAAAGATATTCCTTTTTAATTTTAAAAAGTTTTTGAACAATGCCTTGTTATTTCTGCCAAAGGAATATAAAAGAAATTGACTTTAAAGATACGGAATTACTCCGTAAATTTATTTCTGGCCTAGCAAAAATAAGGCCAAAAAAAAGAACTGGAACCTGCGCCAGTCATCAACGAAAATTGGCTAAAGCCATTAAAAGGGCGAGAAATTTAGGATTGTTGCCTGCCACGGTCAAGTAAAATTTTTTTTATCTTTTTTACCGTCTCGGGATTTTCTCTTAAAAATTGCTTTGAGGCCTCCATTCCTTGACCTAATTTTGTATTTTCGTACTGCAACCAAGAACCACTTTTTTTAATTACTCCCATTTTTAAACCGGTATTCAAAATGTCGGCCAAATAAGAGATTCCCTCGTTGTAATAAATGTCAAATTCAGCGGTCTTAAAAGGCGGCGCCACTTTGTTTTTAACAATTTTCGCTTTAACTCTATTACCGATAATCTCATCTCCTTTTTTTATTTGAGCCAGCCTTCTCAAATCAATTCTAACCGATGAATAAAATTTTAAAGCCAATCCGCCCGGCGTTGTCTCGGGATTACCAAAGAGAATGCCAATTTTCATTCTCGTCTGGTTTAAAAATATAACTGCGGTTTTGGTTTTAGCCACAATTCCAGAAAGTTTTCTTAAGGTTTGACTCATTAAACGAGCCTGCAATCCAATCTGAAATTCTCCTACCTCACCGTCAATTTCAGCTTGCGGAACCAAAGCCGCCACCGAGTCAACAACAATTGCGTCAACCTCACCTGACTTGACCAAGGTTTCTACAATTTGAAGCGCTTGTTCTCCCGAATCGGGCTGGGAAATTAACAAATCGTCAACATTAACCCCAATTTTTCTGGCATAATCAGGATCAAGGGCATGTTCGGCATCAACAAAAGCTCCCACACCGCCTTGTTTTTGAGCTTCGGCTAAAATATGAAGAGATAAGCTGGTTTTTCCGCTTGACTCCGGCCCGAAAATTTCAATAACTCTTCCTCGGGGAATCCCACCCACTCCTAAAGCTAAATCTAAAGAAATGGAGCCAGTCGGAATCACATCCACATCAACCGGCCTCACCTCTTTTAATTTCATAATTGCCCCTTCACCAAAACGTTGTTTTATTTCTTCCACTGCTTCTTTTAAATCTGTTTTTTCAATTTTTTCTGTTTTCTTTGCCATAATTTAAAACTGTTGAATAATTATTTTTTAACTTTCAAACCTTCCCCGTTAATTTGCCAGGGCATTTTAGCGGGGAAGGTTTGCGGGGGAATTATTGTTTCAATAGTTTTAATTTTAATAGTTTTGATTGTCAACATTTTCAATTTATACCTACTTTGGCCGGATTTTTAAACTTTTTTCCAGTCATTATTTTCTTTGTCTGGAAAATAAACTTCTCTTGGTTTTGCCCCCTCTCCCGGGCCCACTATACCTCTTTCTTCTAACATATCAATCAACCGGGCCGCCCTGGCATAGCCAATCCTTAATTTTCTTTGTAAAAGGGAAGCGGAAGCCTTCTTTGCCTCAATCACTACCCGCTTTGCCTCTTCATACAGTAAATCATCTTCATCATTCGTTTTCTCTTCGGTCATTTCCAAACTTTTTTCAAGGTCTTGAGCTAATCCGTTTTCCGTTTTCATTTTTATCCAATCGTCCAACTGAATATCAGTCCTTGTTGATGGTTGATTTTTTATCCAGCCGATTACTTTCCTTACTTCTCTCTCTGAAACATAGGGCGCCTGAATTCTTTTTGGTTTACCAACTTCGGCCGAGACATAAAGAAAATCTCCCATACCCAAAAGTTTTTCAGCTCCGGAAGCATCCAAAACTGTCCGGGAATCAACTTGACTGGCTACCTGAAAAGTAAGTCGCGAAGTAATATTTGCTTTAATAAGGCCGGTAATCACTTCAACTGAAGGTCGTTGGGTGGCCACCACCAAATGAATACCAACTGCTCTAGCCATCTGGGCCAATCTGACGATACCTGCTTCAATCTCTCTACCTTTGGCTGCCATTAAATCGGCTAACTCGTCAACTATTAAAACAATATAAGGCATTATTTCTTCCTTTCCTTTTTTTTGAAGATTATAGCTAATAATATCCCTTGTTTTGGAGGCGGCTAAAATTTCAAATCTCCTTTCCATTTCTGAAATCAACCATTTTAAAGCGCCGACCGTCCGGGTAGCATCGTAAATTACCGGCGCCAAAAGATGGGGAAGCTCACCATAAACCGGAAATTCTACTCTTTTTGGGTCAATTAAAATAAATCTGAGGATTTGAGGTGAACTCCGGTACAAAAGAGATAAGATAAGATTGTTAATAAAAATAGTTTTACCGGTGCCCGTGCTGCCAGCCACCAACAAATGGGGCATCCGAGCCAAATCGGCATAAACTGGATTTCCCGAAACATCACGACCTAACACAATAACCAAACCAGAACTATATTTGTGAAAATCCGGATTTTGAATTAAATTTCTTAACCTAACCTGTGCCCTAATTTTATTGGGAACCTCAATTCCCACTAATGACCGACCGGGAATTGGTGCTTCAATCCTAATAGGATGTGAAGCCAATGCTAAAGCTAAATCATTGGAAAGAGCGGTAATTTTAGATAATTTTATTCCTTCTGCTGGCTTTAAAGTGTATTGGGTGACGGTCGGCCCAATATTTATCTCTGACATTTCAACCGGAATATCAAAATTTTGCAAGGTTCTTTTAATGATTAGCGAGTTTATTCTGGTGTCGCCGGCTGCTGGTCCTCCTTTTTCTGCTTCTAAGAGTTCTATGGGGGGGAGTTGATATGAAATGTTGCTTTCTTTTAAAAAAGACGGTTCGCTTTCAATCGGTTTGGTTTTTAAGGTAGCCGGAGGAATTTTCTCGGGTTTTTCAATCTCCTGCTGAGAAAAAAGAGGTGGAGGAGAAATTTCTTTAACTTTAAACTTGGGCTCACCCATTTTAAAAATCCGAGTAATTAAAGGTTTTTTTTCTTCCTTTTTTAAGTTTGATGGCGGCAGAGAAAATGATGGCTCAAGAACCGGCTTTTTTAAAATGGTCGGCGTTAATAACTGCCAGAAAATTATGCCGCCAATAATAATTACGGCGCCAAAAACAATTTTTGTTACCAGTGCTCCAAAAAATTTTAAAAATATAAATGCCGTAAGATAACCAAAAATCCCTGCCATTTTTTGACCGGGATAAAAAGCTTCCAATATCCCCGAAATTCCTATAATAAAAATAATAATGGCTAAAAAAACTGGCCAAAATCCGGTTTCAATTTTTCTAACCGAAAAAGGTTTAAAAAATATAAGACCGGAAATTAAAAGAATTAAAGGAATAACAAAAACCACTTTCCCAATTAAAAAAGAAAACCCCCTCATTAAAAATTGACCAGCGGGTCCGGATAATTCAAAAAAACTCAAGCTTACAATTGTGGCTATCAAAAACATTACCACCCCCAAGATGTATCTTTTTGCTTTAACGGGCAAACTGAATTTGCCAATTTTTTCTCCCTTTTCAAAATTTTTCTTATTCTTTTTTTTCATTAATTTTACAAGAACGCCGAGCGTTATTTACATTTTTGCTTTGCGGTATTAAATATAAGTTAAGCAAACCATCTTTTGGCGTTATAGACAGTATACCGCCATCCGCTAAAGGCCAATCTTTAAGAGAGCGCCAGACGCGGGATGAAAGCAAATTTTTCAACAAGTAAATTCCTCTTTAGTGAGGCTATTTCTAAAGCCCGTTCCCACCGGTATCAGCTTCCCTATTATAACATTTTCTTTCAAGCCCCTCAATTTATCTTCTTTTCCTTCAATCGCCGCTCTAATTAAAACACGAGAAGTCTCCTGAAAAGATGCGGCCGACAAGAAAGAATCAGTGGCCAGAGCCGCCCGCGTTATACCAAGTAAAACAGGAGTTCCTTTGGCTAATTTTTTGCCTTCTTTCTTAAGAACACTTTGTTCTTCTAAAAATCTTGCTTGGCTAACAATTTCACCAACAGTAAAAGAGCTGTCACCGCTTTCTTTTATTTTCAAGCGCGAAAACATCTGACGGACTATCACTTCAATATGTTTATCGTGGATGGCCGCCCCATGAGAAACATAAATTTTCTGAATTTCTTTAATAATATAACTTTGGGTTTTTTCCTTGCCCACTAACTTAAAAAGTTCTTTTATATCCACATTTCCATCAGACAGCTCCTGACCCTTTTTTACTTGTTGCCCCGGTTCTACCAAAATGGTAAAATTTGGCGGTATATGATACTCAAACGTTTCGCTTTTTTTCTTTCTTGAATTTTGCCGCTGGCCTTGAGGCAAAGTAGTTTGAATTTTTGATTTAATTTTAATTACTCTTTCGGGCGTTATTTCAATAACTTTTCCCTCGCTCAAAGAAATAACTCCCTTTCTGTTGGGCCCTCTTGCCTCAAAAATTTCCTCAACGCGAGGCAATCCTAAAGTTATATCTCCGCCGCCAGCCACTCCGCCGCTGTGGAAAGTTCTCATTGTTAATTGGGTCCCCGGCTCGCCAATTGCTTGAGCGGCAACAATACCAACGGCAGCACCCAATTTAACTAATTGATTTAATCCTAAATCCCAACCATAACATTTTTGGCAAACGCCCCTAACCGATTTACAACTTAAGGGTGACCTCACCCTGACCTTTTCAATCTCTGCCTCAATAATCTTTTCCCCTTTCTCCCAGTTAATAATTTCTCCCTTTTTAACAATAGTTTTCGTTTTTTCTTTTTTACTTTTTATTTCTTCCAATGCTATTCTCCCCACGATTTTTAAGAGAAAATTCTGGTTGATTTTATCGGCTTCTGCTTTTGATATTTCAATTCCTAACGTATCTCCACAATCTTGTTGTGAAATTATTAGTTCGTGAGCAACATCAACCAAACGCCGTGTTAAATATCCGGCGGTAGAAGTTCTTAGGGCGGTATCCACCGTTCCTTTTCTTGCGCCATGGGTTGAGATAAAATATTCCAGAATGTCAAAACCTTCTTTAAAAGAATTTTTTACCGGCAACTCAATGGTTTGACCCAAAGGATTAATAACTAACCCTTTCATACCCGCCATCTGGATAACTTGCGACCAAGAACCTCTGGCTCCCGCATCAATAATTGAAAAAACTGGGCCATTTTCGGGTAAAGATTTTGGCACAATTTTCTCAATCTCTAATTTTGCTCTTGTCCAAATTTCAATTAAGTGGTTTGTCTTTTCCTCTTTTGATAAAAGCCCTTTTTTGAAATAGTCTTCAATTTTTACTACTTCATTTTCAGCAGCCGTTATAATCTTTCTTTTCTCGGAAGGTATAATTAAATCATCCATTCCCCAAGAAAGTCCCGACAAAGTGGAATATTCAAACCCCAGTTCTTTGATTTTATCTAAAATTTCTTCAGCTTTTGCGGGTTCATATTTTTCAATAACTACTCTGGCTAATAATTCTAAATCTTTTACTCTCATTTCCGAGTTTTGAAAAGGAAAATTTTCCGGCAGTGCCTGATTAAAAATAATCCTACCAACTGAGGTTTCTATAAATTCTGATTGTTTTTGGCTACCGCTTAATTTCCGCTGATTTTCATCTGTAACCATTGACAGCATCCTTACGCGAATGCGGGCTTTCAAGTCAATTTCGCCAAACTCATAAGCCAACATTGCCTCCTCTGGAGATGAAAAAATTTTACCTTGGCCTTTAGCGCCTTCTTGAATCTTCGTTAACCAGTAACAGCCCAAACTAATATCTTGATAGAGCGTGACAATGGGGGTGCCAACAGCCGGCTTTAACAAATTAAGAGTTGACAACATAAGCTCGCGGCTTTCTTTTTGCGCTTCTTCTGAAAGCGGTAGATGAACCGCCATTTGATCTCCGTCAAAATCAGCGTTAAAAGCCTTACAAACCATTGGATGAAGTCTAATTGACACCCCCTCAATTAAGATAGGTTGAAAGGCCTGAATTCCCAGCCGATGTAAAGTAGGCGCTCTATTCAATAAAACCAGCTTATTCTTAACAACTTCTTCTAAAATAGCCCAGACATCGTCGGTCTCTTCTTCAATCAACCTTGAGGCTCCGCGGACATTGTAGGCCAACTCTCTGTCTATAATTTTTTTAATCACAAATGGCTTAAAAAGCTCAAGAGCCATTTTTTTGGGCAAACCGCATTGATGAAGTTTTAGTTCCGGCCCAACCACAATTACCGACCTTCCGGAATAGTCAACACGTTTTCCTAAAAGGTTTTGTCTAAATCTGCCTTGTTTTCCTTTGAGCATATCGGCTAAAGATTTTAAAAGCCGTTTTCCGCCGGTGGTAGCCTTGGTCATTTGTCCTTTTCTCATTCCGTTATCAATTAAGGCGTCAACAGCTTCTTGCAGCATTCTTTTTTCATTTCTAACAATAACTTCCGGCGCTGAAATCTCCAGCAAATACTTTAATCTATTGTTTCGGTTAATTACCCTACGATAAAGGTCGTTTAAATCGGAAGAGGCGTAACGACCGCCATCTAACTGAACCATCGGCCGAAGGTCGGGTGGTAAAACCGGCAACACAGTTAAAAACATCCATTCCGGTCTCACCCCGGCTTTTTGCATTCCTTGAAAAAATTTTAATCTCATTAAAATTTTTCTTTTATTTAATTTATTGGAAATTATCTCGTTTGAATCTTGAAAAGAAAGTTTCTTTTGGGATTCTTTTGAAGAAGTTTTTGTGTCTACAAAATTAGCTTTCTCTAATTGAGCCTTTAAATTATTAATTTCTTTTTTGAGGTCAATTTTTTCAAAAATTTTTCTTAATGTCTCTGCTCCGGTTCCTGCTTCAAAAATTTCCCCATATTTAGAGGCAAGCCGGTGATAGGTAACTTCCGATAAAATTTTTAACGGTTTTAATGATAATACTTCTTCTTTTGCCCTATCTCTGGCCGCCCTTAATTCTTCTAATTGCCTCAAAACAGAACCTCGGGATATTTTCACAGTTTTGCCGCTTGCCGACTTTTTTATTTTTTGCTGTTTAACTTTAGACCTAAATTCTTTTTCAATTTCCTCTAAAACTCTTTTCTTGGCTTCTTCGTTAACATTGGTAATAATATAAGCGGCAAAATAAATTATCTTTTCCAGCTGCTGCATTGGCAAATCTAAAACCATTCCTATGCGAGAAGGCACCCCCCTCAAAAACCAAATATGAGAAACCGGCGTAGCCAATTTTATATGTCCCATTCTTTCTCTGCGAACTTGGGATTTGGTTACTTCCACACCGCAACGGTCGCAAACTATGCCTTTGTAGCGAATCCTTTTGTATTTCCCGCAATAACACTCGTAATCTCTTTCTGGTCCGAAAATTTTCTCGCAAAAAAGACCGTCTTTTTCCGCTCTCTGCGTGCGATAATTAATTGTTTCCGGCTTGGTTACCTCGCCGTGACTCCAAGATAAAATATCCTCTGGCGAGGCAAGCTTTATTCTAATGGCATCAAGATCTTGTACACGCATAATTTTATTTTAAAATTCCAAATTCCAATGGTTAAATAAACAAACAATAACCATTGGAATTTTGGTATTGTGTATTAATGGGTAAGTTTGGTTATTCAGACCTAAAGCACTGAAAAATGAGCTCAAATAAGCGATTTTCTTATTCTTTTAAAGATAACTTTCTATGTTGAAGGTTCTACCTTCAACATTGATTATACCTTCAACATTGAATGCGATTTTACAGTATTAAGTCCGGTTTTTCAAACTTTACCCTATTAATTAATTATAATTTAGCGCTTGGCGCTTGGCGCTTGGAATTTTCGCTTTTTTGTTTTTCTTTTACCTCCACCGACAACCCCAATGATTTCAATTCGTTCACCAATAAATTGAAAGAAGCCGGGATGTTCGGTGGTTTAATCTCTTCACCTTTTAAAATTGCCTCGTAAGTGGCGGCTCTGCCTGGCACATCGTCAGATTTTATAGTCAATATCTCTTGCAAGGTATAAGCTGAACCATACCCCTCTAAAGCCCAAACTTCCATTTCGCCAAATCTTTGACCGCCAAATTGAGCCTTTCCTCCTAGGGGCTGCTGGGTAATTAAAGAATAAGGCCCAATTGAACGCATATGAATTTTGTCTTCAACCATATGGATTAGTTTCATCATATAAATATAACCAACAGTAATTTTTTCTTTAAAGGGAAGTCCGGTTCTCCCGTCAAAAAGAACAACCTTTCCGTCTTCGGGTAGTCCGGCTCCTCTAAGCTCGGCTTTAATATCATCTTCGGTTGCGCCGGCAAGAGATGGAGAAATAGCAATATAACCTAATTTTTTGGCTGCCAAAGAGAGATGGGTTTCTAAAATTTGACCTAAATTCATCCGAGAAACCACGCCCAAAGGATTTAAAATAACATCAACGGGAGTGCCGTCTTCTAAAAAGGGCATTTCTTGTTCGGGTAAGACCATTGATACCACTCCTTTATTTCCGTGACGGCCGGATAACTTATCGCCGGCCTGAATTTTTCTAATAGATGCTATCTCAACTTGAATTCTTTTGAGCACCCCGGGTTCTAATTTATGACCCAATTCTCTAGAAAAAACTTTTATTCCCACCACTCGCCCCTGCTTGCCGTGTTCCATCAACAAAGAAGTATCTTTTACTTCCCTTGCTTTTTCTCCAAAAATTGCCCTTAATAACCTTTCTTCAGCTGTTAAATCTGCTTCCCCTTTTGGTGAGATTTTTCCAACCAGAATATCGTTGGGTCCAACCTCAGCTCCAATTCTGACAATTCCCTCTTCGTCAAGGTCTTTTAATTTTACCTCCGAGACATTGGGAATATCATAAGTGGTAATTTCCGGCCCCAGCTTTGTTTCTCTAACATCGCAAGTAAAATTCTCGCAGTGAATTGAAGTATAAACATCATCTTTAACCAATCTTTCGGAAATAATAATAGCATCCTCAAAATTTCCTCCCCGCCACGGCAAAAATGCAACCAAAACATTTCTCCCCAAAGCCAACCTTCCCTGAGAAATTCCTCCGCCATCGGTCAAAATATCCCCCTTTTTAACAATTTGTCCTTTTTTAACAATTGGTTTTTGGTGAAAACAAGTGTACTGATTTGTCCGAATAAAAGTTTTTAAATTGTAATTTTTTATTTTTGATTTTTGAGTTTTAATTTGGATATGGTCGGCGTCAACTTCAGCAACAATACCGTCTTCATCGGCAATTATTATTTGGCCGGAATCTCTGGCAACCCTCTCTTCCACTCCTGTACAAACCAAAGGAGGTTCGGGATTTACTAAAGGAACTGCTTGTCTCTGCATATTTGAACCCATCAGCGCGCGATTAGCATCGTCATTTTGTAAAAAAGGAATACAAGAAGTAGCCACGGAAATTAACTGCTCAGTGGAAACATCAATAAAATCAATTTCTTCTCTTAAACAAATTCCCGGCTCGCCCTTTATTCTGGCATCAACTTTTTCCGGAATCAAATAACCATCTTTATCAATTGGTATACCCGCATGAGCGATATTGTACCTTTCTTCTTGATGCGCCGAAAGATAATAAATTTCTGAGGTTACCTTGCCTTTTTTTACCCTAAAATAAGGGGTTTCAATAAAACCGTAAGGATTAATCCTGGCAAAAGATGCCAAATGGGAAACCAGTCCCACATTTGGCCCTTCTGGGGTTTCAATAGGACAAATTCTTCCATAATGGGACGGCTGAACATCTCTAACCTCAAAACCGGCTCTTTCCCTGGTTAACCCCCCTGGACCGGTAGCCGACAATCTTCTTTTGTGTTCTAATTCGGCTAAAGGATTTTCATTATCCATAAATTGAGAAATTTGGGAAGAAGTAAAAAATTCTTTAATCACAGCCATCACCGGCCGAGGATTAATGATTTGAGCTGGCGTTGCCGTATAAATATCCAAAGTGGACATTCTGTCTTTAATAATTCTTTCCATTCGGGTCAATCCTACCCTCATTCTGTTTTGTAAAAGCTCGTTTAATGTTCTAACCCTGCGGTTGCCCAAATGGTCAATTTGGTCTGCTTTTGCCGTTGGATCGTTATTAAGACGGATTATTTCTCTTAAAACAGCAATAACATCTTCCCTTTTCAACACCCTGTCTTTTGGTGTAATTTCTGAATTATGAACTCTCCTTTCTTTTTTCTCTCCCCTTATTCCCAATTCCGGCAGTCGTTGAGACATTCGCCATCGTCCAACTTTACTTAAATCATATCTTTCAAAATTAAAAAACATATTCTCAATTAGTTCTCGCGCCGTATCAGGAGAAACCAACTCTCCCGGTCTTAATATCTCATAAATCTCAACCAAGGCCTCCTCTTGATTGCGTGTTTTATCCCGCTTTAAAGTTTCATCAATATATTTTTGTTCTCCTTTTTCTATGTCTTGAAATAATTCTTTTATCTTCTCTTCTTTGCTCACGCCAAAGGCTTTAAGAAGCGTAGTCGCAGCTATCTTTCTTTTTCGGTCAATTTTTACTCCGATAAAACCTGAAGGGTCGGTTTCAAATTCCAACCAAGCTCCGCGATTGGGAATAATTTTGGCTCCAAAACAGTTTTTGCCGGCAATTAATTGCGATGTAAAAAAAATTCCCGAGGAGCGAATTAGCTGAGAAATTACCACTCTTTCAACTCCGTTAACAATAAAAGTTCCCTTTTCGGTCATTAAAGGAAAATCACACAAAAAAACATCTTGTTCTTTAATTTCTTTGGTTTTAAGATTTATTAATTTTGTTCGTACTCGCAAAGCCGCCTCGTAAGAATCATTGTTTTGTTTTGCTTCAAGGTCTGATTTATATTTTGGCTCGTCCAGTTTATAATCTAAAAACCAGAGCTCCAACTCCTTTTTAGTATAATCGCGAATCGGAGATATTTCTTGAAAAAGTTCTTTTAAATCTTTCTGCCAAAACCTCTCCCAATTCTCTTTCTGTACAGAAAGTAAATGAGGCAAAGGTAAAGAAATTTTTGATTTTCCGAAATTTTTTATTTTGTTCATAAATAAAACCACAAAAAGACCCTAATTGTTAATTTATTATTTTAGGGCTATTTTATCTATTAAGTTTTAGTGCCAAAAAGAAATCAAATTACAGCTTAAAAAGGTTAATGATTTAATTTTACTCTTTCTAAAAAAAATGTCAACTCAAATGCATAATCATTCTTAACATTCTAGCAATTATTCAATAAGTGCCCAAGGTTCTGCCTTGGATGGTCGCCATCCAACATCTACGCTCAATCAAAATGATAAAAATAGCGTTTATGACTTTTTATTTACTTTTCCAGCTGTTCAGCCGGCTTTTCTTCAACCGGCGGCTCACTGGGCACCACGCCCTCAAGGGCCGGCTTGCCACCCCTTAAATTGGCTAAAATCTTTTTTACCTCTTCGTTGGTTGGATTTAATTCCTCTATTTTTTCAAATTGTAAAATCGCTTCTTTTTTATTCCCCTCCCGGTCATAAATCAAACCCAGAAAATAACGGGCGTTGGAATAATTTGAATCAATTAATACCGCTCTTTCCAATTCTGATTTTGCCTTGTCGAATTGATTATTGTTATAATAAATAACCCCCAACTGAAAAGCAAGACCTGAATCAAAAGGCGCCACCCCTTTGGTCATCTCCAATTTATCAATAGCTTCTGGTGTTTTTCCTTCTCTAACATAAATCATTGCTATCAGAAAGTGAGCCGGCGCGTAATCGGATTTAAGCGAAATCGCTTTATCAAAATTTTCTCTGGCTAACTTTAAGTTTTCAGCTCTTTCTGTTTCTTTTTGTTCTTGGGCAGACCAGTCCGACCTGATTAAATATATTCTGCCCATTTCTGTAAAAATATAAGGGCTGGTCGGCTCCAATTCAGCCGCCTCTTTATAAGAACGAAGCGCCCATTCATCGGCTCCCCCTAAAATACCCATCATATTTTGATAAACAAAAGCTCTAATATTCCAATTAGCCACATTTTTTGAATCAATCGTTGTTGCCTGGTTTGCTGAATTAACAGTATCAGCAATCAACGGCTGAACTAAAGCGCTCAAATCTTCTTGACTTAAATCAGTTCTGCTCAATAACTGCCGCAGCTTGAATAAGAAAACTTGGGAAAGGTCTCGCCAGTACAAATCTATTTTCGGATTCAGCTGGCCGGCGCCAAGAATATAATTTATGCTCGCCTCTACATCTCCTCTTTGCCAAGCATTCAGACCTTGAAAATATCTCACTTCAGCCACATATTTTTGCCCGTATAAAATCGCCAAACCAACGCTCAAAACCAAAATTAAAACAAAAAAGAAAGAAATACTCAAGGCCCTCAGCGAAGAAACCTGAAAGTCCCAAACTTGTTTTTTTTCTTGAGTGAGTAAAGCAAAAAAAGATACCAGCAGCCAGAACAAAAATAAAATCGTCAGATTGGTCGGATACAGAAAAAAGGCGACAATCAAACCAACAAAACTAGCCAAAATTCCCCACAGTAAAAACCAATTTAAATTCGCTTCCTGGGCCCCGCTAAAAGTAGAAACTCTCTCTGCGATTATTTTCAAAAAGGCCTTAAGACCCAAACGAAAGCTTACAACCAACAGGAAAAAGAAAGCTAAAATTCCCAAAATGCCATTGGTAATCAATCTGTCTAAAACCTCGGAAGCAGCTTGAGAAAAACGAATTCCCCAGAAAACTACTTGATTTATGTCAGCCGGTTTATATTTTGACCAGCTGTAAGAAAAAGTGCCGGGACCCGTTCCCAAAAGTAATGACTTAAAAGGTAGCTGTTTAAAAATTCCTAAACTTGCTCTTTGGCTGGGAGATATTTCAAGGGGAAGGTTAGCTGTTATGTTTAAAGAGAACCGAAAGAAAGTGAAAAACAAACCAATAATTAAGAAAATCATCAAAAAAGTTATAAAACTTGTTGTCCGCCCCCTCTTCCTTAGGCTAACAACTCCTAAAGCAAATAAAACCATTGTTCCGGCCAAAAAAACCAACCAGGCAATTCTAAAATTTATTAAAAACAGACCAAACAACATAGCAAAAGCCGAAATACTCAAAATAATCTTAAAAAACCTTCTAACAAAAAAAAGTAAAGGTAAAAGTAAAATTACCAAAAGAGAAAAATAGATTGCCAGAACATTAATTGATCCCACGGTATTAAAAGAAATGACTCTGCTGAAACTAAAAGGAAAAATAAATTTACCAAAAAGCTGAAAAATAGAAAATATCGCCGCCAACAAACCAGAAAGAAAAAGAGTTAAAAGAAGAAAAGGAATCTCTTCCTTCTTGAAAAGATTGACAATCAAAAAATACAACACCGTAAAACACAAAAGAGTTAAAAACCCCGAAGAAATTGGCAGGGGCCAGCCCCAAAAACTGCCATATCTAAAAATAGAAAAAATAGTAGAAAGTGCCGACAACAAAAGTAAAATTACCACCGGCAAATTGATAAAACTCATATTAATTTCTAGTCTGCCTCGAGTCAAAACATCTACCAAAAAACAAACTAAAGCCAGCAAAACTAAAAGGAAAAGTAAGGCCTGTTTGTTAATCTCCAAAACATTGCTCGTCCAGGGCAGCCAAAAAAGCGGCAGCAAAAACACCAAAATGTAAATTGATGTCTTGGCGATTTTTTCAAAAAGATGCCCCTCTTTCATTGCTCCAGAATCTTTAAAAAATTGAGTTGTTGTTTTTTGTAAGGTTTTCATAGTTTTTTGTTAAATTTTTTTTGTTAAAATAGTTTTTATTAAAATTTTTATTTTTTATCAAAAAAGAATTTTTCACATAGTATTAGCGAAAAAGCCGAAAGCCGAAGGAAAAGGGGACGCGGAAAAAGCACGGGAATCCGAAAAAGAACCGAAAAAGGGACGTGTACTTTTTTACCTCTTCGCCTCCTCTTACTTTATCGCTTTCTCGGTCTACCCCTCCCTCGTTCAATTAAACCCAACTCTTGCCTCACCGTCTCATCATCCATTGCCAAAATGAACCCTTGATAAGCTTTTTGCCGCTCAGCCGGAGTTTGACCAAAACCTTGATAAATCGGATCTTCATCTATCAAATTAACTAATTTTTTCTCCCCCCCAAACTTAACCCAAAGCTGCATCGGTTCTCCAAAGGCATAAAACCTGTAGCTCGACCACTGCCAATCCTCCGGTCGTTCCACCAGCCCCGCTCGCACAGGATTACGTTCAATATAGCCGCCCAACTTTAATTGATAATCATCCTTCTCCACTATCATATTTTTGTATCTCCCCTGCCATAAATACCCCACTGTTTTGTATTTCTGGTGATGATAATTTGTGTAGGTAAAAGTAATATCGTGCATTGCGGCCGCTAAAATTTTGGCCTGGGGAATTTCCCATTGAAAGTGGAAATGATTTGGAATTAAACAAAGGTGATGCATTTTAAACCCGTATTTCTCTTTGTAATAAGCGATGATATAAAGAAAATGATTGAAATCCTCGTCGTTATGAAAGACGATTTGTCTGGCGTTTCCGCGATTAAAAATGTGACAGATGGCATTATTAAAAACTATTCGAGCAATCCTTGGCATATTTTGTAATTATATGTAATTATATCACATCTTACATATTTCGCAAAAAAAGTACACGTCCCTTTTTTTGTCTTTTTTTGTTTTTTTGTTTGTTTGCTGGTTTTTCTCTTTTTTGCTTTTTTTGCTTTTGTCGTATTTTCTCTTTAATTTTGCTCTCCAGAACTTGTTTCTTGTGAAGTTGCCTCTTGTTGTGCTGAATCTGCTTCTATTGAATCTGTTTTTGAACCTGAAGATTCTTGAACGGAAGGACTTTCAGTTGTTTCAATTGTTTCAGATATTTCAGGCGTATCGGGCGTTTCAAGCGTTTCAGGCGTTTCGGGCGTATCAGGCATATCGGATGTATCGGGCGTATCGGATGTATCAGAAGTATCCGTATCGCCAGAAAAAACGGTATCGGAAGTGGTGGCGTTATTAGTGGCGTTATCGGTGGCGTTGTCAGCGGCATTGTCAGAAGTATCAGAAGAAACAGTGCTATCGCCAGCAGAGCTATCGGAAGCAGCGCTATCGGAAGAAGAACTATCAAACGAGGAATTAGCCGCACCATCCGAACCAGCCGCACCATCCGAACCAGCTGAAGAACTGGTGTAATCAGTAGAATTTTGCTGCAGCAAACTCTTTAACTGGTCCTTGTTAACGCAAATTGTTTCACCATCATCGCCTTCAAGACAGATTTGTTTGACAATGGCTTTTTCGGCAAACAACTCTTTCACCTTGGCAATGCCGTTTTCAATCAAAAGCCCGAGCGAAGCGAGGGCTTCTCTAACTTTTTGGGCAAAAACAGAAAATAGACCCGACACCATTTCTTCCTCCGTCAATTTTTCTTCTGAACTAATTAAGCCAAAGGAGTTCAATTGTAGTTTTAGGTTTTCAATTTGTTTTTGTTGGGTTTTAACCGTTTCAAAAAGATAGAAAGGTAGCAGGTCTGTTTTTATTCCAATTGGCTGACCATCGCTGTTATATCTCACCAGCTCAGGCATAATTTCATTAACTTCCTCAGCAATAAATCCTGAACTTTCACCCTTGAGAGAAATTCCAATTTTTGCCAACTCTTCTTCTTTCCATTTAAAGAACCGGGTGGTCATACTCAAAAACTTCTCTATATCAAAACTTAAATCTCCCAAAACCTCTTTGTATTCCAAAGAAGAAGGACTGCAATAAATTACACCTCCAGCATCAGCAGAAAGAGAGCAACCTAAAGCATTTCTCTGACGAACAGTGCCCCAAACATCCAAAAGATATGCCGGACTCGTCGTCCCGATGCCGACGTTGCCGTTAGCGCCCAGCACTAATTGATTAGCATTTCCAGTGGTAAATAAAGTGGTGGTGCCAGAACCCTCTATGGTGTTGGAGTTAATAGTGATTGTTCCGCCAAAGGTTCCGGTGGCAGCATAGATGTTTGCCCAGCGATAGTTTGAAGCGCCTAAGTTATATGTATTATCTGTGTAAGGGATGATGTCTGATTGGGTGTAGCCGGTAAAGATAATCGGTGTTGAGCTGGCTGATCCCAAGGTGGTGGTAGCGGTGACAAAGAGGTCGCCGCTGATAGTGAGTTTGGTTGTTGGTGTTGTTGTTCCTATACCTAATCTTTTGTTGGTGTTATCCCAGAAGAAATTATTATCGCCAGATATTGTGCTTGTTCCTATCCAGAAGGCAACCTGACCTGAAGAACCAGTGCCGCCAACTCCAGAAGCAATAGTTGTCCAGGTTAGGTTGCCGCTGCCATCATTTTTTAAAAATCCATCTGCGGTGTGAGAGGAGGGCCAGCTATATGTTAGATTCTTTATCTTTACAATATCTCCTGAACTATTTACCTGGAATTGACCGCCTGAACCTACGGTAAAGAGAGATGAAGGACTGGTTGTCCCGATGCCAACGTTGCCGCCATTATCCAGAACTAATTGATTTGACACTCCATCCACATTCATTACTAAATCACCAGCGGATGTCATCTGGAAGTCCGAATACACCGTCCC